>JACCDM011205939.1_pt1 | contig 90907 bp, 81 predicted proteins | sample 7445851 | NCBI WGS metagenome assembly JACCDM01 (sample SAMN15323438, study PRJNA562643) | freshwater metagenome | isolation source: river surface water | place: USA:Blue River Watershed | collected 2017-08-16
AATCCCCCAGCCCCGCCGCCCTTGGAATTGACCGCTGATGCGGTGGATGCCTCGGGCAACCCCGCCACGCCAGCGCAGGTGCCTGCGTCGGTTGCCCCCGGGCCAGCGGTGGTCACCCCGGCCGCACCTGCACCGATGGGTCAGGCCGCACCCGCTGCGGTTGCTGTGCCAGTGGCCCCGGCCGCGGTCAATCCCGCCCCCAAAGCCCCCTGATCTCACGGTTCAGTCTTGCGCCCCCATGGCCAAAGCCGCTTGGCGGGTGCGCTCTGCTTGCTCCGCCGGTGGAAAACCCACCGGCCATCCGCCCATGTGTTGTTGGGCCACTTGTGACAGCGCGCTGATCCACTGTGATTGATCGTTCAGGCAGGGGATGTAGTGAAACGCCTTGCCGCCGTCTTCCAAGAAAGCGTCGCGCACTTCCAGCGCAATTTCTTCCAAGGTCTCGAGGCAGTCACTGGTGAAACCGGGGCAAATGATGTCGACCCGCTCGGTGCCATTGCGGGCCAATTCGCGCACCGTGGGTTCGGTATAGGGCTCCAGCCACTTGGCCCGGCCAAAACGCGATTGAAAGGTCACGCTGTATTCGCCTTTGGACAAACCCAGGTGCTCGGTCAGCAAACGCGCGGTTTTGTGGCATTCGCAGTGGTAGGGGTCGCCCAAGCGCAAGGTGCGTTCGGGCACACCGTGAAAGCTCATCAGCAAATGGCCGCGGCCATGCACTTGCCAATGGTCACGCACCCGGTCGCCCAGGGCTTGGATGTACCCAGGGTGGTCGTGGTAGTGGTTGATGAAGCGCAGTTCGGGGATGTTGCGGGTGCGTGCCGCCCACTGGTAAACCGCGTCGAACACGCTGGCGGTGGTGGTGCCTGAAAACTGGGGGTAGGCTGGCAAAATCAACACGCGGGTGGCCCCTTGCCGCTTGATGTCGTCGAGTTGCTCGGCAATCGATGGGCTGCCATAGCGCATGGCATAGCGCACCACCACCGACGCATCGGCCGCCAACAGGGCTTGTTCCAGCAGGACCGATTGTTTTTCCGTCCACACCTTCAAGGGTGAACCTTGTTCGGTCCAGATGGCGGCATATTTGAGAGCAGATTTCTGGGGGCGGATGCGCAAAATCACGCCGTGCAAAATGGCCAACCACAACAAACGGGGAATTTCCACCACACGGGGGTCGCTCAAAAACTCGGCCAAATAGCGCCGAACGGCCGTGCCGGTGGGGGCATCTGGCGTGCCCAAGTTGCACAACAGCACCGCCGTTCGAGCGGGCTGACCATGGTGGTGAGGGGGTTCTGCGGCAAAGCGCGGTGAATTGGGCATGCGTTATTCTCGCTCACCCATGAATGCCCCCATCCCACCCCCCCATCACATCCGTGCCATCAGCTTGGATTTGGACGACACCTTGTGGCCCATCGGACCGATCATGGTCCGGGCCGAGCAGGCTTTGCGCGAATGGCTGCAAGTCCACGCCCCTGGGGCAGGCGCATTGTTTGCGCAGCCCGAATGGATGGGCCAAGCCCGCGCCAAGGCCAGGGATGCCTTGGCCGAGCGACCGCATGACTTCAGCGCCATGCGCTTGGCCATGATTGGCAGTGCGCTGGCCCAGGCCAAAGAAGATGTGTCTTTGGCCCAAACGGCCTTTGAGGTCTTTTTTGCGGCGCGCCAACAAGTGACCTTGTTTGACGATGCCCATGAAACCCTGGACTTTTTATCCCAGCGCTTCCCCCTGGCGGCATTGACCAATGGCAATGCCGATGTGCACCGGGTGGGTTTGGGTGGGTTTTTCCAATGTGCGGTCAGTGCCCAAGAAAGCGGCATCGCCAAGCCAGACCCGCGCATTTTTTGGCACACCGCAGAGCGCTTGCAAGTGCCGCCGGACGCGGTTTTGCATGTGGGCGACGATGCCGCCTTGGATGTGCTGGGCGCACGCGCCGCTGGCATGCACTGTGTGTGGCTCAACCGCAGCGGGGCGGCTTGGGACCACCCGGGCCCCGCGCCTTGGACGGTGTCATCCCTGCGAGAGTTGGTCCACCACTTCCAGGCCTGAGCGCACCGCGCCTTCCAAGGTGGCCGGGTAAGGGCCTTGCACATGGTCGCCGCAAGCCCATAAACCTGGGGCGATGTAGGCCCTGGGCCGCACCAAACCTGGGGTGCAGGCAAATGTGGCGCGGCGCTCCACCACCGTGGTGATGGGCGTGATGCCTTGGAGCCCCAGTTGGCGCTCCAGTTGGGCCAGCACCATGGCGGACAAGGTGTCGCGCTCGCCTTGGCACGCACTCACCACCGCGGCCAACACCCCGCGCTGGGCGCTGTCTTGGCTGAGCGCGCCACGGTCGAACACAAATTGGGCCGGTGCCGTGGGGCCGCTGTCGAGGGCCACCATGGGCCGGGCCAAGCTGGCCATGCCCTGGCCCGGTGCTTGGCAGCGCACATACACCGTGGCAATGCCCAGGTGGCTCAATTGGGCGGCTTGGGCCGACCACGCCGGTTCTATGGTTTGGGTCAGGCGGGCCGCTTCCCAAGCTGGGCAGGCCAGCAGCACCGCATCGCCCGCGCGCTCGGCTTGTGGGCATGTGCGCTGGTGTTGCCCCAGCAGCACCTCGGCACCATGGGCTTGCAGCCACTGCGCTGCGGCATCGGGCAACAAGGCGCTCATGTCGCAGCGTGGCAATAAAAAATCGGCACTGCCCGGTGCGCTGTACAAGGCGTCGCGCAGCACGCGCAAAAACACCGTTGCACTGGCCTGGTCCACCGGGGTGTTCAAGGCGGAAACGCACAGCGGCTCGATCAGGGCTTGCATGACGCGCGGGCGCAGTCCTTGGCACACATCGCGCACGCTCAGGTCGCTGGCGCATTCAAAGCCGCTGAGTTGCCAGCGCGCGGCCACCTTGAGCAATGACCATTTGTCGCGCCCATCCAAGGCATTGGCGCTCAGCACGCCCAGCAAAAGGTTCCAAGGCGGTGGCAAATCGGGCAGTCGCAAGCCCAGGCCTTGGGGGTTGCGCAAGTCCAGCGGGGTTCGCCAAAACAGCGGCTCGGGGTCCAGGCCCAATTCGCGCATGAGGCCCAAGGTGGCGGTGTAGGCACCGATCAGCAAATGCGGGCCGTTGTCCAGCCGCAAGCCTTGGTGTTCGATGCGCCGCGCCCGCCCGCCCAAGGATGGCGCGGCCTCCAGCAAGCGCACCTGCCAACCCAGGCGGGTGGCCTGCACGGCAGCAGCCAGCCCTGCCCAGCCGCCGCCCACAACCGTCAAGCGTTTCAAAAACGGCCCAAGGCCTGGACTTTCCAAGCCAACCAAAACTTGCGCAAAGGCGTGAGCCGCACCCTTTGGTGCAGCACAGGGAAGGAGGCCGCTTCGATTTCGCGCAACAAGGTGCGGTAGATGCTGGCCATCATCAGCCCGGGTTTTTGGGCCCGCTGATCGGCCGCGGGCAGCAAGGCAAAGGCCTGTTCATACAAAGCATGGGCGCGCGCGGCTTGGTGGCGCATCAGGGCTTGAAAGCGCGTGGAGTCTTGGCGCTGCAAGATGTCTTGGGCGGTGACCTCAAATTGCTGCAACTCGTTGATGGGCAGGTAAATGCGGCCGCGCACCGCATCTTCGCCCACATCGCGGATGATATTGGTCAGCTGAAAGGCCAAACCCAGGGTGTGGGCATAGGTGGTGGTTTCGGGCTGGCTTTGGCCAAAAATGCGCGCAGCCACCTCACCCACCACGCCAGCGACCAAATGGCAGTAGCGTTGCAAGCCGGGGTAGTCGAGGTAGCGGGTTTGGCTCAGGTCCATTTGACAACCCTCGATGACCGACAGCAGCGGTTCTGCGGAAATCTCAAAGGCTTGGGCACATGGCAGCCAGGCCTGCATCACCGGGTGCTGGGATTGACCCGCATAGGCGCGGCGCACCTCGGTTTGCCACCAGGCCAATTTGCTGGCGGCCACGCTGGGGTCCAGCGTTTCGTCGACCACATCGTCAATTTCGCGGCAAAAGGCATAAAACGCGGTGATGGCGGCCCGCCGTTGCGGCGGTAAAAACAAAAACGCATAGTAAAAACTGCTGCCAGAACCAGCGGCTTTTTGTTGCACATATTGTTGTGGGGTCATGGTGCGCGATTGTGTCACCGCTGGCGCATCCAACAGGCGCGCCACAGCATCAGCGCCCCGTCGCTGGGCACGAGTTTGGGGCGCTGCTGCCAGGGGTTGCCGCATTCAATTTTGTCGAGGATGCGCAAACCGCCTTGCACCACCAAGCGCAACTCCCAGCCGGCGCGCCCCGGTACGCGGTGGACCAAGGCGGCACCTTGGTCCATCAAAGCGCGGGCAAAAGCCACCTCGGCAGACAACTCAGCCCCCGGGGGCAGGTAGTGGCGGCCACGGGGCAGGTCCACGCTCAGGTCTTGCCAAAAATTGATCAGTTGCAAGCTGGTGCACACCGCGTCGCTCAAGCGCAGGGACTCATCGTCGTGCACACCGTACAGGTGCAGCAGCAATCGGCCCACCGGGTTGGCCGAGCGCGCGCAATAGGCCAGCAATTCATCGCGGTTGGCATAGCGCCTGGCATCGCGGGTGTAGACCACGTCTTGCTCGAAGGCATCGAGTAAGTCGTGCAGGCAGGCCAGGGGCAGGGCATGCGACTGGATGTATGCGGCCAAGGGTTCAAACACCTCGGGCCACTGGCTTGGGGTGGATTCGATGGTTTGGGTGTTTTCAGCTGGCAACCCCCTGGCGGGTGGCGCACTGGGGTTGGTTGCGGCGGCACGCTCCAAGGCCGAGCGGTAGGCTGCCAACTGTGCCAAGCGCTGCGCTGGGCTGGCATCGCCTTCGTCGGCCAGGTCATCGGCGGTGCGCGCAAAGTGGTAGATGGCCACCACAGCCCCGCGCAAATGGGGCGGGCACAGCCAAGAGGCCACCGGAAAGTTTTCGTAATGGTCAACGGCGCGCATGTTCGGCTCGATTGTCGCCTCACCCCAGCGCCGCCTATAATCGGTTTACTAACCTATTGGTCATTAATTTGGGCGCTGATCTGGCCCGTCACCAGGAATTTATTGATGTTTCAACGATCTATCGCCGCCTGGCTGTCCGTGGCTGGGCTGCTTGGCTTGAGCGCTTGCAAGCCAGCCGAAGTTCGGCAAGAGCCGGTCAGAGCGGTCAAATTGCAGCAAATCCTGGCCACCGATGTGGCCGCTGGATTGGAGTTTGCCGGCGAGGTGCGGGCCCGGGTGGAAAGCCGCTTGGGTTTTCGGGTGGCAGGCAAATTGACAGCCCGCCATGTCGAGCTGGGCCAGCGGGTCAAAGCCGGTCAGCTGCTGGCCGAGTTGGACCCGCGTGACTACGAGCTGGCCGCCGATGCGGCCCGTGCCCAGCTGCGCTCGGCCCAGACGCAGTTGGAATTGGCCCAGGCCGACTTCAAGCGCTACAAAGAACTTAAAGAGCAGTCTTTCATCAGCGGCGCGGAATTGGAGCGGCGCGAGACCAGTCTCAAAGCGGCCCAAGCGCAATTCGATCAGGCCCAAGCGCAATTGCGCTCGCAAGGCAACCAGGTGGGCTATACCCGTTTGCTGGCAGACCAGGCCGGGGTGGTGACCGCCATCGAGGCCGAGGTGGGCCAGGTGTTGCAAGCGGGCACGCCGGTGGTGCGCCTGGCCCAAGAAGGGGCCAAGGATGTGGTGATTGCCTTGCCCGAAGACAAGCTGGGTTTGCTCAAAGTGGGCCAAGCTGTGGCGGTCAAGCCCTGGAGCGGGGAGCAAGAGGTGAAGGCACAGGTGCGCGATATAGCGGCCAGCGCCGACCCGGTGACCCGCACCTTCACCGCCAAACTCGGTCTGCCCAAAGGCGACGCATTGGCCTTGGGCAGCACCGTGCAAGTGGTGTTGCCGCGCACCGATGCCTGGTCGCGCCAGCCTTCGATCCAACTGCCCACCGCCGCTTTGCGCCAAGAAGGTGGAAAAACCGCGGTGTGGGTACTTGACCCGGCCAGCATGACAGTTCGTTCGCAAACCATCGAGGTCGGCACGGCCGATGGCAATCAAGTGGTGGTGGCTTCTGGTTTGCAAGCTGGCCAAGAGGTGGTGGTTGCAGGGGTTCATGTGTTGTCACCGGGCCAAAAGGTCACCCGCTATGCGCCGCTGAGTTCCCAGCCTTTGGGGGCCACCCAAACAGCCCCGGGGGGTGGACCGTCCCCGGGTGCCACTTCGGCAGCCCCGTCTGCGCCCGCCGCAACCAGCCCGCGTTGACACCCCATGAGCACACCTTCCAACCAGGGTTTTAACCTTTCGCTGTGGGCGATCAACCACCCGGCCTTGACGCGTTACCTGATGGTGGTGTTGATGCTGTTGGGCGTGGCGGCCTATTTCAGCTTGGGCCAGGATGAAGACCCGCCCTTCACCTTCCGAGCCATGGTGGTTCGCACCTACTGGCCGGGTGCCACCGCCCAGCAAGTGGCCGAGCAAGTCACCGACAAGATCGAGCGCACCTTGCAAGAGGTGCCCTATGCCGACAAGATCCGCAGCTATTCAAAGCCGGGCGAGTCGCAAATCATTTTCCAAATCAAGGACAACTCCAAGCCGGGCGAGGTGGCCGATGTTTGGTACACCGTGCGCAAGAAAATCGGTGACATGCGCTACACCTTGCCGCAAGGGGTGCAAGGTCCGTTTTTCAATGATGACTTCGGTGACGTGTATGGGGTGATTTACGGGCTGCAAGCCGACGGCTACACCGATGCCGAGGCCAAGGTGTTTGCAGACTCGGTGCGCCAACAGTTGTTGCGCGTCAAAGACGTGGCCAAGGTCGAGTTGTTTGGCGTGCAAGACGAAAAAATATTCATCGAAGTCTCGCAAAAGCGGCTGTCCCAATGGGGTTTGGACATGAATGCCGTGATTGCCCAATTGGGGCAGCAAAACGCGGTGGAAGGCGCGGGCCAGATGCAAACCCCAACGGATGTGTTTCAAGTCCGTGTGGCGGGTCAGTTTGAGGCGGTTTCGCAGCTGCAAAACATGCCCATCCGGGGCAGCAATGGACAACTGGTCAAGCTGTCTGACATTGCCCAAATTCGGCGCGGCTATGTGGACCCGGCGGTGGTCAAGGTGCGCCACCAAGGTCATTCGGTGATTGCCTTGGGGGTGTCGATGGCCAAAGGGGGCGACATCATCGCCTTGGGCAAGGCCTTGAAAGAGGCCATGGTGGGCATTGAGTCGACCTTGCCCGTGGGCGTGCGTTTGTTGCAAGTGCAAGACCAGCCCAAGGCCGTGACCTCATCGGTGGGTGAGTTCGTGCGGGTGCTCATCGAGGCCGTGGTGATCGTGTTGTTGGTCAGCTTTGTGTCCTTGGGCCTGCACAAAGGGGGGCGCTTTGGTTGGTATGTGGATGTGCGGCCGGGTTTGGTGGTGGGCATCACCATCCCCTTGGTGCTGTCCATGACTTTTTTGTGCATGAGTTACTTTGGCATTGGGCTGCACAAAATCTCCTTGGGTTCTTTGATCATTGCCCTGGGCTTGTTGGTGGACGATGCCATCATCGCGGTGGAGATGATGGTGCGCAAAATGGAAGAGGGCTTTGACAAGGTGCGCGCGGCCACCTATGCCTATGACGTGACCGCCATGCCCATGCTCACCGGCACCTTGATCACCGCTGCCGGTTTTTTGCCCATCGGCATGGCCAAGTCCACCGTGGGTGAATACACCTTCGCGATTTTTGCCGTCACCGTCATGGCCTTGTTGCTCAGTTGGTGGGTTTCGGTGTTTTTCGTGCCCTATTTGGGCACTTTGTTGCTCAAGCAACCGCCTCAATCGGCCGCGCATGGGCATGAAGAATTGTTTGACTCGCCCTTTTATGTTTGGTTTCGCCGCATGGTGAATGCCTGCGTCACTTACCGTTGGACCACCATTGCCGTGACCTTGGCTTTGTTGGGCCTGGGCCTGGTGGGCATGGGTCGGGTGCAGCAGCAATTTTTCCCAGATTCAAGCCGGCCTGAAGTGATGATGGACCTGTGGTTTCCTGAAGGCACCTCGATGCAAGCCAATGAGGCCGTGGCCCGCTCGGTGGAACAACAACTGGTGGCCATGCCCGGTGTGGAGAGTGTGACCTTGTGGGTGGGTTCGGGCGTGCCGCGTTTTTACCTGCCCCTGGACGCGGTGTTTCCCCAGACCAATGTGTCGCAATTCATCATCGTGCCCAAAGATTTGAAGCAACGCGAAGCCTTGCGCCTGGAATTGCCCGTGTTGATGGCCCAGGCCTATCCCGAGGCCCGGGTACGGGTCAAACTGCTGCCCAATGGTCCGCCGGTGCCCTATCCGGTGCAGTTTCGGGTGGTTGGCACCGATCCCATGGTTTTGCGCCAGCGCGCCGACGAGGTCAAAGCGGTGATGCGCGACAACCCCAATACCCGGGGCGTGAACGACAACTGGAACGAGTCGGTCAAAGCCCTGCGTTTGGAGGTGGACCAAGACAAGGCCAGGGCCTTGGGCGTGACCAGCCAGTCGATTGCCCAGGCCACCCGCAGCTTGCTGTCGGGCACACCGGTGGGGCAGTTTCGTGAGGGTGATCGCTTGATCGACATCGTCTTGCGCCAGCCCTTGGCCGAGCGCGATGCCATCAGCGATTTGGCCAATGCCTACATCGCCACGGCTTCTGGCAAGTCCATTCCGCTGACGCAAATCGCCAAGCCTGTGTTCGCTTGGGAGCCTGGGGTGATGTGGCGCGAAAACCGCGCCTACGCCATCACCGTGCAATCTGACATTGCCGAGGGCTTGCAAGGGGCCACTGTGACCGAGCAAATTTTGCCCGCGCTCAAGGCCTTGGAGGCCCAATGGGCCAGCCGAGGCGAGGGGGCTTATCAGGTGCAAGTCGCTGGCGCGGTCGAGGAAAGCTCCAAAGGCTCTTCGGCCATTGCGGCGGGCGTGCCCTTGATGCTGTTTCTCATCTTCACTTTGCTGATGCTGCAGTTGCAAAGCTTCAGCCGCTCTTTGTTGGTGTTTTTGACCGGCCCCATGGGCATTGTGGGGGTGGCTGCGGCTTTGCTGGCTTTGAACCGCCCCTTTGGTTTTGTGGCTTTGCTGGGGGTGGTGGCCTTGATGGGCATGATCCAGCGCAATGCGGTGATTTTGATCGACCAAATCGAGCAAGACCGCGCCCGTGGCGTGCCCACCTGGGATGCGGTTGTGGAAGCTGCCGTGCGCCGCTTGCGCCCCATTGTGTTGACCGCAGCGGCGGCGGTGTTGGCCATGATCCCCTTGTCGCGCAGCGTTTTTTGGGGTCCGATGGCCGTGGCCATCATGGGCGGACTGATCGTGGCCACGGCCCTGACCTTGCTCAGCCTGCCCGCGATGTATGCCGCGTGGTTCAGGGTGCGGCGATAGCTGGCGCAACAGCCAGGCGGTCTTTGTCAAGCGGGTAGAATGCGCGACTGACCGATTTCAGGCGGGTGGACTGTCGCACAGGCCACCCGTTGCTGTTTTGCAATCCCGCGCGGGTGGCGAAATTGGTAGACGCACCAGGTTTAGGTCCTGACGGTGGCAACACTGTGGGGGTTCGAGTCCCCCCCCGCGCACCAAATGCCCCCGCTGGACAGGCCCTGATAGTGGGCGTACCGCACCCGATAAGGAGAGAAAAATGACCGTCGTCGTCGAAAATTTGGAAAAACTCGAGCGCAAAATGACCTTGACCCTGCCGGTCAATGCCATCCAGTCCGAGGTCACTGCAAGGCTCAAACGCTTGGCCCGACAGGTCAAGATCGATGGCTTTCGCCCCGGCAAAGTGCCCATGAACATCGTCGCCCAGCGCTATGGTTACTCGGTGCAATACGAGGTGATGAACGACAAGGTGGGCGAGGCCTTCTCGGTTGCGGCCAACGAAGCCAAGTTGCGGGTGGCCGGCCAGCCCCGCATCAGCGAAAAAGAAGGCGCGCCTGAGGGTGAGTTGGCTTTTGATGCCGTGTTCGAGGTTTACCCCGAGGTCAAGATGCCTGAGTTGGCCACCTTGGAAATTTCTCGCCACACCTCGCATGTCAGCGAAGAAGCCATCGAGCGCACCATCGAAATTTTGCGCAAGCAGCGCAGCACCTATACCCAGCGCCCCGCCAACGCTGGCACCGAAGACGGCGACCGCGTCACCATCGACTTTGAAGGCAAGATCGACGGCGAGTTGTTCGATGGCGGCAAGTCCGAAGGTTTTCAATTCATGCTGGGCCAAGGCCAAATGCTCAAAGAGTTTGAAGAAGCCGTTCGCGGCATGAAAACCGGCGAGAGCAAAACCTTTCCCTTGAATTTCCCCGATGACTACCACGGCAAAGATGTGGCGGGCAAACAAGCCGACTTTTTGGTCACCCTGAAAAAAGCCGAAGCGGCCCACTTGCCGGCGGTTGACGATGCGCTGGCCGCATCCTTGGGCGTGCCCAACCCCACCGTGGCGGGTTTGCGTGAAGACATCAGCAAAAATTTGCAGCGTGAACTCAATGCGCGCTTGTTGGCCCGCAACAAGCAAGTGGCTTTGGAAGCCTTGGCCGCCAAGGCCGAGTTGGACCTGCCCAAATCCAGCGTTCAAGCCGAAGTGGACCGCCTGATCGAAGGTGCCCGCGCTGACCTCAAGCAGCGCGGCATCAAAGACGCTGAAAACGCGCCCATTCCCGATGACGTGTTTCGCCCCCAAGCCGAGCGCAGGGTGCGCTTGGGCTTGGTGGTGGCCGAGTTGGTGCGTGCCCATCAGTTGCAGGCCACCGCTGAGCAAATCAAAAAACACATCGAGGATTTGGCGGCCAGCTACGAAAAGCCTGCTGATGTGGTGCGCTGGTATTACTCGGACAACCGCCGTTTGGCCGAGGTGGAGGCCATCGTGATCGAAGCCAATGTGACCAACCATGTGATGGCGCATGCCAAGGTCACCGATGTGGCCACCTCGTTTGAAGAATTGATGGGACAAACTGCATGAGCGCCTTAGACACACAAGCCCTGGGCATGGTGCCCATCGTCATTGAGCAATCCGGTCGCGGTGAGCGCTCCTATGACATTTATTCGCGTTTGCTGCGCGAGCGGGTCATCTTTTTGGTCGGCGGTGTCAATGACCAGACCGCCAATTTGGTGGTGGCCCAATTGCTGTTCTTGGAAAGCGAAAACCCCGATAAGGACATATCGCTCTACATCAATTCGCCCGGCGGCTCGGTCAGTGCGGGCATGGCGATTTACGACACCATGAACTTCATCAAGCCCGAGGTTTCCACTTTGTGCATTGGCATGGCCGCCAGCATGGGCGCGTTTTTGTTGGCCGCTGGCGCGAAAGGCAAGCGTTTCAGCTTGCCCAACTCCAAGGTCATGATCCATCAACCCCTGGGAGGAACCCAGGGCCAGGCCACTGAAATCGAGATCCATGCCCGCGAAATTCTCAAAACCCGCGAGCAACTGAACAAAATTTTGGCCGAGCGCACCGGCCAGCCCCTGGAAAAAATTGAACGCGATACCGAGCGCGACTATTACCTGTCTGCCGATGAGGCCAAAGAATATGGTTTGGTCGATCAAGTCATTGCCAAGCGGCCCTGAGCTCTTCAAGATGGGGGGCGGCTTGCCGTCCATGGCTGGGCACGGGTGGCTTGTGCTGAATTGGTTATCATTTGGGCAAACCCTGACAGAGGAAGGCATTCATGGCCGATAAAAAATCGAATTCCAGCGACAAGACCTTGTACTGCTCATTTTGCGGAAAAAGCCAGCACGAGGTCAAAAAGCTGATTGCTGGGCCTTCGGTTTTTATTTGTGACGAATGCATTGACCTGTGCAACGAGATCATTCGCGACGAATTGCCCGCAGAAACTGCGGCCCGCGATGCCCGCGGTGACTTGCCCACCCCGCTGGAAATCAAAAACAACCTGGACAACTACGTCATTGGCCAAGAGGTGGCGAAGCGCTCTTTGGCGGTCGCGGTGTACAACCACTACAAGCGGTTGCGCCACAAAGAAAAGTCCAAAAAAGACGAGGTTGAGCTCACCAAGAGCAATATTTTGTTGATTGGCCCCACCGGCTCTGGCAAAACCCTTTTGGCCCAGACCTTGGCCCGCATGCTCGATGTGCCTTTTGTGATGGCCGATGCCACCACGCTGACCGAAGCCGGTTATGTGGGCGAGGATGTCGAAAACATCATCCAAAAGTTGCTGCAAAGCTGCAATTACGACATTGACCGCGCCCAGCGGGGCATCGTCTACATCGATGAGATCGACAAAATTTCCCGCAAGTCCGACAACCCGTCCATCACACGCGATGTGTCGGGCGAGGGGGTTCAGCAAGCCCTGCTCAAACTGATCGAAGGCACCATGGCCAGCGTGCCACCGCAAGGCGGGCGCAAACACCCGAACCAAGACTTTTTGCAGGTCGATACCACCAACATCTTGTTCATTTGTGGTGGCGCATTTGCAGGCTTGGAAAAGGTCATCGAAAACCGCACGGAAGCCTCGGGCATCGGTTTTGGGGCCATGGTCAAAAGCAAATTGCAACGCAGCCTGACCGATGTGTTTCGCGAGGTCGAGCCGGAAGATCTGATCAAATTTGGATTGATCCCTGAGTTGGTCGGGCGCATGCCCATCGTGGCCACCTTGAGTGAGTTGACCGAGGATGCCATGGTGCAAATCCTCACCGAGCCCAAAAATGCCCTGGTCAAGCAGTACAGCAAACTGCTGGCGATGGAAGGCGTTGACCTGGAAATTCGCCCCAATGCGCTCAAAGCCATTGCCAAAAAGGCCTTGGCGCGCAAAACAGGTGCCCGTGGACTGCGATCCATCCTTGAACAATCGCTGACCGACACCATGTTTGATCTACCGAACGCCAATAACGTTGAAAAAGTGGTGGTGGATGAGTCCACCATTGACGAAAACAAACCCCCCTTGCTGGTCTACCGAGAGGCAGCCAAAAAGGCCTGATTCCCACAAGCGCGGTTGAAATGCCGCGCTTTTCTCTGAGGCTAAGACCAAATGTCTGGACAAACACCTTTGCCACCCGTGGCGATTGAACTGCCTTTGTTGCCCCTGCGCGACGTGGTCGTGTTCCCGCACATGGTCATCCCCCTGTTCGTTGGGCGGCCCAAAAGCATCAAGGCCTTGGAGTTGTCCATGGCCGCTGAGCGGCGCATCATGCTGGTGGCCCAAAAAGCGGCTGCCAAAGATGAACCCGTGGTCAGTGACATGTTCAATGTGGGTTGCGTGGCTTCCATCTTGCAAATGCTCAAGTTGCCCGATGGCACGGTCAAGGTTTTGGTTGAAGGTTTGCAGCGTGCCGTGGTCAACCATGTGGAAGACGGCGAGACCCATTTCACCGCTCAACTCACCCCCATCGAGGTGTTGCCCTTGTCGGCCAAGGACAGCGAGGTCGAGGCCTTGCGCCGTGCGGTGATGCAGCAGTTTGACCAATACGTCAAACTGAACAAAAAAATACCGCCGGAGATATTGACCTCCATCTCCAGCATCGACGACCCGGGCCGTTTGGCCGACACCATTGCGGCGCATTTGCCCCTCAAGCTGGAAAACAAGCAAGTGGTGCTGGACCTGTCGGAGGTCAAAGCACGCTTGGAAAACCTGTACGAACAGTTGGAGCGTGAAGTCGACATCCTCAATGTGGATAAGCGCATCCGTGGGCGCGTCAAGCGCCAGATGGAAAAAAACCAGCGCGACTTCTACCTCAACGAGCAGGTCAAAGCGATCCAAAAAGAACTCGGTGAGGGCGAAGACGGTGCGGACATCGAAGAGATTGAAAAGAAAATCAAATCGGCCAAGATGCCTGCCGAGGCCCGTAAAAAAGCCGAAGGTGAGTTGAAGAAGCTCAAGCTCATGTCACCCATGTCGGCTGAGGCCACGGTGGTGCGCAACTACATCGATGTGTTGGTGGGCTTGCCTTGGGGCAAAAAAACCAAAATCAAGCACGACCTGGGAAATGCCGAAGGTGTGCTCAATGAAGACCACTACGGCCTTGAAAAAGTCAAAGACCGCATCTTGGAATACCTCGCTGTGCAGCAGCGTGTGGACAAGGTCAAAGCCCCGATTTTGTGTTTGGTGGGCCCCCCTGGCGTGGGCAAAACCTCGCTGGGTCAGTCGATTGCCAAGGCCACGGGTCGCAAATATGTGCGCATGGCGCTCGGCGGCATGCGCGACGAGGCTGAAATTCGCGGCCATCGCCGAACCTATATCGGTGCCTTGCCTGGCAAGGTGTTGCAAAGCCTAACCAAGGCGGGCACCCGCAACCCACTGTTTTTGCTCGACGAGATCGACAAAATCGGCGCGGATTTTCGCGGCGACCCGTCCAGCGCATTGCTCGAGGTGCTGGACCCTGAGCAAAACCACACCTTTGCCGATCACTACGTCGAAGTGGATTTCGATTTGAGTGACGTGATGTTTGTTGCCACCTCCAACTCGATGAACATTCCGCCGGCTTTGCTCGATCGCATGGAAGTGATTCGTTTGTCGGGTTACACCGAGGACGAAAAAGTCAACATCGCCATCAAATACTTGCTGCCCAAGCAAATGAAGAACAACGGTGTCAAAGACGAAGAGCTGGCTTTGCAAGAGTCGGCCATTCGCGACATCGTGCGCTATTACACCCGAGAGGCGGGCGTGCGCTCGTTGGAACGTGATCTGTCCAAAATTTGTCGCAAAGTGGTCAAGGGTTTGCAGCTCAAGAAAATGACACCCCAAGTGGTGGTCACCGCCGATAACCTCGACGAGTTTTTGGGTGTGCGCAAATACACCTATGGCCGTGCGGAGCAACAAAGCCAAATTGGTCAGGTGGTTGGCTTGGCATGGACCGAGGTCGGTGGCGATTTGCTCACCATCGAAGCAGCCACCATGACGGGCAAAGGTAACATCACCCGCACCGGCTCAATGGGCGACGTGATGAAAGAGTCGGTGGAAGCGGCCCGCACCGTGGTGCGCAGCCGTGCCAAACGCCTGGGCATTCCTGAGGATGCTTTTGAGAAAAAAGACATCCACATCCATGTGCCCGACGGTGCCACCCCCAAAGATGGCCCCAGTGCAGGTGCGGCCATGACAACGGCCATTGTCTCGGTGCTCACAGGCATTGCAGTGCGCAGCGATGTGGCCATGACCGGCGAGATCACCTTGCGCGGTGAGGTCACGGCGATTGGCGGCTTGAAAGAAAAATTGTTGGCCGCTTTGCGCGGCGGCATCAAGACGGTGATGATCCCCGAAGAGAATGTGAAGGATTTGCAGGAGATCCCTGAAAACGTGAAAAACGGCTTGGAGATCATCCCCGTCAAGTGGATCGACAAAGTGCTCGAAGTGGCCTTGGAGCGCATGCCACAAGCACTGCCCGATGAAGACCCCGTGGCCACACCCAGCAAAACCAACGATGTGGGCAATGCCGAGGCCATCAAACATTGAGGGGTCAGAACACACCGCCGCCAAATGCGTTATAATTTTGGCTCTCCACGCGGGAGTAGCTCAGTTGGTAGAGCGCAACCTTGCCAAGGTTGAGGTCGCGAGTTCGAGACTCGTCTCCCGCTCCAAATACGTTAAGGGAAGCCCAGGCTTCCCTTTTTCGTCAGGAACAAGGCGCGGTAGCAAAGCGGTTATGCACCGGATTGCAAATCCGTGTAGGTCGGTTCGACTCCGGCCCGCGCCTCCATCTTTCTTGCCCCTGAAAATTGCGGCCCTGGGCCAAGGATGGGTATCGAAACTGACCTGATATCTCCTGCGGATGTCCGGTCACCCAGGGTGCAGGCTCAAACACCCAGATCGGCCACGCTGCCTTTGACGGTTCTGTGGCCCAAACCCAGAAACGCACCTTCTGCGTTTTGGTCAATCGCAGGGCCTAATTTCTTGATGTAGTCTTGCGACATTTTTAAAAAGTCGATGTCGGGCTGCCCGCTCAATGAAGCGGTGATCAGCCTCATGGGGTTGAGGTTGCGCTGGGCCCAATCCAGGTACATGAACAAAGCCACCTTGTGGGTGGGATGGCCTTGCCAGGGGATTTTTCCCGAGGCAAAGATGTCTTTGGTTTTGCGCTTGCCATCGGCACCCATTTTGTCTTTCTCGATGATGCCCAGGTGTTGGTCCATGAAATCCAGAAACGGCTCGCCGAAATTTTTGCTGGCCAATTCACTGGCCTTCATTTCTGAAAAAGGTTTCTTTTCGTCGACTTTGCACAGTCCGCTCAGGGCATAGTCACAAATGAATTGCAGGCAAATCCAGGTGGCGGCTTGCTCCAAGTTCACGCTGTCGCGCAGTTGTGTGACGGGGTTGAACAGGCTTTGGATATCACGCATGCGGTCATTGAGTTCCCTGACCACGCCCAGGGCCCGCTGATTGATGATGCCTGGCGTTGGCTGCCCGCCATTGAACGCTTTGGTGGTGGCCTGCGCCAACTCATTGGCCAATTTGGTCCGGGCATTGCTGTCAATGATGATTTTGGTTTGGTCCTTCCAAGCCTGATCCACGTTTTGCTCAAAGCTGCGAAACAGCAGTTCAAACTGGGCTTCAAAATTTCCGTATCCGCCCATTTTGGATGGGGCGACATTCAAGGTTTTGGCTTCATCAAATTTTTCGGCCAAATCTTGGATGGTCTTCATCATGCCGGTGGCCTCTGGCATCTTCAGCGACAAGGCATCGGCATGGCCTGCATATCGCTCGGTTTTGAGCTGCCCGGCAATGCCCTCGCCCAAGGTCCCCACGGCAGACAGCGGTGGCGGCAGCGCTTTCATGGCCTCAAATACTTTTTTGGCCAATGAAAGTTTGAATTCGATGTTGTCTGCATCCTTGTTGTGAAGGTTCTCAAAGGTTTGATACCCTTTTTTCATGGCGCGGACGTAATTGTTCCTGCAGCGCTCAATCGACAGCACCATGCCTCGGTTGAGCCTTTCCATGTCGAGTGCCAAATTGTTGATGGCACTCAAGAGCATGGCTTTTTCGTTGCGCATGTCGGCCGTTGACAGGGGCGTGTACTTCTGATTCAGTATGTTCAAGTCTTGCTGAACAGCCGCAATGAATGGGTTGGGCGGTCGAACAGGCGGTATTGGCAAGGGCGCAGGTGGGGGCGGCGGCGGTGAGGGATCCTCTTGGACCTGGGGCAAAACCGGCGGCAAGGGTGGGGTGACGGCCTCCAGCAGCAAGCGCAGTCCCTGGCGTGAATTGAAGGTGCTTTTGTGCCAGGCATTGGGCCCGCCGGACTTGCGCGACTCGTAATTTGAGAAGTAGCTCAACAGGCATGCGTGGATGTTGTCGCGCAGCGCATTGGTTCGCCCCCCCTTGTGGTAATCGTCAACCGCTTTGTCAACGGCCAGCAAAAAGGCGTTTCGGGTGGAAAAGAATCCACCATCGGACAACTTCATCCAATCGTCGTAACTGGGGACGGGTAAGGGCATGATTCATCCTTGACGGAATTCGCGAATATGCCAAATTTTATGTTAATTTAGTACTCTTGTTAACTTATGTTCTCAGCGGCAAGCCATTGGGACAAAAGCGGGCTCATGCCCACACATCTACCTCGGTGCCCAGGGTGTCGAGTTTGTTTTTGGGTTTTTTGGAGGGGCGCTCCCAAGGGTCGGTGTCCGCATCGGGCATGCCGTGACCCGACACCTCATCCACCGCCAAGGTGAGGGGTTTGTCCACAGAGGAAATTTTTTTGATGGCCCCCTGAGCCTTGTTCAGAGGGCGATTCATGCTGACGCCAGTGATTTTCATGCCCGCTCCTTCACTTGCAAAAAAGATCGCAAATGGGTATCGGCAGGACTTTGGAAAACTTTAAGGCGGATGAAAAAAGACAAGCCTCCGTGCCAGGGTGCGTCTTCGGGTGGGCTTGGGGCTCAGTCGTAGAAAGGGGTGGGCGTGCAGCAAACCACCTTTTGGGACATTGGGCTGCGCGCGAAAGGTTGTAGGGCCAGTTGCATGGGGCGGCCAAAGCGCGGTAAGCCATCGGTTGGGCGCTTGTTTTGCCCATCATCGGCAGGCTTGACCACGGCCTTGTAAGAAGCCACCAAAGTACCGCCCTGTTCCAGGTGCGCCTGGGCCATGTGGGGCGCAAGGGCGATGGCTTGCTCAAAACTGTGCAAGGCCTCGTTGAATTGTTGCGATGCCTTGAGCGCCCGGCCGCGGTTGAAATGCGCTTGTGCAAAGCGAGGGTCCAGTTCCACAGCCGTGGAAAAACTGCTGAGGGCCGCCTCGTATTGCTGCATTTGCAGCAACACCATTCCCCGCTCGTTGTGGGCCTGGGCAAATTGGGGCTTGATGTCGATGGCTTGGTCAAAGCTTTCCAAGGCCTGTTGGCTGAGTTTTTTCTCCCATAAAGCGCGTCCACGGGCAAAGTGGCTGAAAGCGTCTTTCGGGTTCAGGGCGATGGCCTTGTCAAAACTGTCCAATGCCGCATCCCATTGGCGCAGGGCGTGAAAAGCTTGTCCACGGTCATGCAAGGCTTGGGCATCGCTTTGGAGGGCAATCGCTTGGTTGTAACTGGCAATGGCTTTGTCCCACAGCTTCATGTGGGAGAAAACTTTGCCAATTTGGTGGTGAAGGGCGGCATCTTGGGGCTGCAAAGCCATGGCTTGTTTCAAACTGTACAAAGCGCCGTCGGGTTGTTTGAGCGCCATCAAGGCATGGGCACGACCCAGGTGCGAGGCGACGTGCTTGGGGTCCAAAGCGATGGCCTTGTCGTAACTGGCCAAAGCCAGGGCCCAAAGTTGGAGTTCTTTCAGTGCTTCGGCTTTTTGATGGTGCGCCTGCGCTTGATCGGGCTCCAAGGCAATGGCTCTTTCATAGCTGTGGATGGCCAGGTGCAGGTCTTGCTCGGCCAGGATGAACCGGTTGCCCTCTGCCCAAGATGTTGCTGTGCAAAATGACAACATAAGGCTGGCGGCAAATTTGGACATGCTTGGATCCCCCATCAATGGTTGCAGGTGTCGAAAAACCTGCTTGGGGAATCCCTACGCAAATACTGGGCCTGCGTTTCTTTGACACATTAGCCCAGCCTGAGGCCGTCATGGCCATCAAAAAGATCAATATGTGGGCTGAAAAGTCAGTGCCCCGCCAGGCCTCAGCTGCAGGTGCTGTGCATGGCCTTCACGCCTCGTCCACGACCCGATTGGACAGCGTGCCAATGCCGCTGATGGTCACCTCCAGCAAATCATTTGGTTTGAGCCACAAAGGAGGGGTTCGGGCAAAGCCAACACCATCGGGCGTGCCGGTGGCAATCACATCGCCAGCTTGCAAGGTGGTGAACTGAGAGATGTAGGCAATGATGGTGGGCACATCAAAAATCAGGTCATGGGTTGGGCTGTGCTGGACTTGTTGGCCATTGAGGTGGGTGCTCAGCATGAGCTTGGAAGGATCGGGGATTTCTTGGCTCGTCACGATCCACGGCCCCATGGAGCCGCCCCGTTCAAAGTTTTTACCAACCGCCACAGAGTGCTTGAATTGGTAATCGCGCACGCTGCCGTCGTTCATGATGGTGTAACCAAACACGTGGTCCAAGGCATGTTGTGGATCGATGTGTCGACCAGGTTTGCCAATCACCAAAGCCAGCTCCCCCTCAAAATCAAAATGCGTGGATACCCGTGGCCTGACGATGGGCTGTTGTGATGCGGCCAGGGATTGCGCGTGTCGAAAGAACAGGCTGGGGTGCTCTGGCAGTGGCGCGCCCACCTCAGCCACATGGCCTTTGTAATTTCTACCGACACAAAAAATGCGCTTGACGTTGGGCAGTGGCAGTTGCAAGACCACTTGATCGAGTGGGATGCAGTCTTTGGATGGGCCAATGGCTTGCTCCAACAAGGCGATCTGACCGGACTCGATCACATCGAGCAAACTCGGAAAGCGATCACCCAGGATGGGACCCAAATCCAACAAGCCGGCATCGAGCAAAACCCCGTAAGTGGCTTTGCCTGCTGTCGAAAAGCTCAAACATTTCATGGGTTGACCTGGGTTTGTCCGTGGGTTGAATGGGATGTATCAGTCAGATCAATTCATCTTTGCATGGCGGGATACATCCGAGATGTGCAGTCCTTGCCAAGGATGAAAACACAGTGTGCAAACCCAAGGATCCTGTTTGGGATGTGTATAGTTAACCAGTGCTTAATTTAACAGAACGGATTTTTCATGGGTAAGTTGCGCATCACTTTGGCATGTTGGGATTACGACCGAACCGCTGCCTTGGCCAATGGCACGGTCGTCGCGGATGGGTTGGACATCAACTACCTGTCCTTGCCGGTGGAGGAAACTTTTTTCAGAATGCTGAGAAACAAGGAGTTCGAGGTTTCCGAAATGTCCTTGTCTTCGTATTGCGTTTCTCTGATGAAGAATGACCCGGATTTCATCGCCATTCCGGTCTTTCCCTCTCGTTTGTTTCGGCATAACTCCATCTTTATCCATGCGGACAGCGGCATCAAAGTTCCGACCGATTTGATCGGGAAAAAAATTGGAACCCCCGAATACCAAATGACGGCCCCCGTTTGGATTCGCGGTATTTTGGAAGAGCACCACCAAGTGCCCCACACCAGTGTCCAATACCTGACTGGCGGCGCAGAGACCACGGGCCGAGATGAAAAAATCAAACTGCAATTGCCGCCAGAGGTCAAGATTGCACCCATTGGCCCCACACAGACCTTGTCCAGCATGATCGCCAGCGGCGAGCTCGATGCCATGCACACGGCCAGGGTGCCTTCGACCTTTTACAGCCAGCCGAAAAAAGTCAAGAGGCTGTTTGAAAACTACCAAGAGGTCGAGTCGGATTACTTTAAAAAGACCCGAATTTTGCCCATCATGCACACCATTGTGATTCGCAAAGATGTGTACGAAAAAAATCGGTGGATGGCGCAATCATTGTTCAAAGCCTTTGTCCAAGCCCAGCAAATCACCTACCAATCCTTGCGTGAAGTCGCAGCACTGAAAACCATGTTGCCCTGGTTGCCCGCCCATGTGGAGCAACTGGAGCGCGAGTTGGGTCCCGATTGGTGGGCCTATGGTTTTCAAAGCAATCGCCATGTGTTGGAGACCTTCCTGCGCTATCACCACCAGCAAGGTTTGTCACAGCGTTTGCTCAAGCCGGAAGAGTTGTTTGCCCCCGAAACCTTTGAGGCATTCAAGATTTGACAAAGGGTGGGCCTTTTGCCCGCAGCATGCCTTGGCAGTGCATTTCCAGGCCCAGCGACAAAGCTTGACGCAAGTCAAGTGGCAGGCGCTGACAAGTTCTAGGATAGGTCGTTCGCGGTTTGGACATTTCCCAAAGGGTGTCCGCCTGAACTCATTTATCCAGGGGCTTGAACATGGACATGCAACACGCCAATCACCAGCTGGGATTTTGGGCTTTGATCAAACGATCCAGACCCATCAACCTGATCACGGGGCCCGTGATTTACAGCGTCATCTTTCCGCTGCTGCTGTTGGATGCTTTTGTGAGCCTGTACCAAGCGCTGTGTTTTCCGATTTACAAAATTCCAAAAATACGGCGATCTGATTTCATTGTCTTTGACCGACAGACCTTGAAATACCTGGACTGGGTGTCCAAATTTCATTGCACTTACTGCGCTTATGCAGTCGGCTTGATTGCTTTTGTCCAGGTGGTGATCGGGGCCACAGAGGCTTATTTCTGTCCCATCAAGCACCACCACGAAAAAACCCATCTGAAGGCTCGCCGCTATCCGTTCATTGCGTTTCACCAAAAAGAAGACTTTGACTTTAACGCCCGCCTGAATGGCTTGCGCGATGCCATGATGCGGCAGCGCAATCTGTGAAAGATGTGCCGTGCATGACAGGCCGAACTGTCGAAGAGGCCCTGGCATGAGCCGACTGCAAAGGCTTGCGTGACTTTTTTGGCCGCCTCCTTGGCGAGCATCGAAAATTTAGGGCTTGCTTTGGGCATTGGTCTTTTGATCGGTGCGGAGCGAGAGCGCAGCAATGCGAGCCGACTCAGTCCGATTGCGGGCATCCGGACTTTTTCCATCAGTGCCTTGATGGGATCTGTTGCCGTGATACTGGATGCGCCAGGCATATTGCCTGTTTCCTTGGTTTTCTTGCTGGTCCTGATTGGCATTGCCTACTGGCGCAACAGTGCCAGTAACCCGGGCTTGACCACTGAGTTGGCGTTGTTTGCGACTTGCCTGATTGGTGCGTTGGCGGTCAAAGCGCCCACCCTGGCGGCCATCAGTGGTCTGGGTTTGGCCACTTTGCTGGCCGCCAAAAAACGCATGCATGCGTTTGCCCAAAATGTCTTGAGTGCCACCGAGTGGAATGATTTGGTTTTTTTCATGGCGGTCATTTTGATTGCCTTTCCACTGGCACCCGATGTGTATTTGGGACCTTGGAATGCCATCAACCCCCATCATTTGGTCCGCTTTGTGGTGTTGATCCTGGGCATCAGTGTTTTGGGGCATGTGAGCAGCCGCATTTGGGGCGGCCACCACGGATTGGCGCTCACCGGTTTTGCCGGCGGTTTTGTGTCCAGCACGGCAACGGTTTATGCCATGGGTAAGTTGTCGCGGGACTTGCCAGCGCAAACCCATGGTGCGGTGATGGGCGCGGTCTTGTCCAGCGTGTCCACCATGGTGCAGTTGTATTTTTTGATCAACCTCATATTGCCGGAATTGATTTACTGGGCCAGTGTGCCCATGCTGGCAGGGGTGGTTTGTGCCAGCCTTTATGCCACTGCGGTTTGGTGGAACGCGGGCCCTTTCTTGCCTGTGGAGGAACCGTTGATTTCGCCGCACCTGTTTCAATGGAAGTCCACCTTCACCCTGGTGGCTTTGGTGGTCGCGGTCATGGTCTTGTCAGCGGGTATGAACCAATGGCTGGGGCAGGACGGTATTTTGATCACCTCGGCCATGACAGGCTTGGTGGATGCCCATGCGATCATCGCTTCGATGGGCTCCATGGTTCAGTCTGGCCAAGTCACAGCCCAGCAAGCCCAGTGGCCCATCATGGCCGCTTTGCTGAGCAACATGGTGGCCAAGTCTTGGGTGTCATGGCATTCGGGCACCCGCGCCTATTTCTACCAGGTTGTGGGTGGGCAAATATGGGTCATGAGCGGCATTGTGCTGAGTTTGGTCTGGGTACGCCATGGATGATGGTTTGTCCAAAGCTTCATGAAAACCGTATCCATTGGCATTTGTTTGAGCCAGCGCAAGCAATGGCCACTGATTTCGACTTATGGTGAGGCTTTACGACTTGGAGCCTTCTGATGAAAATTCTTGTTCCCACCGATGGTTCTGACTGCGCATTGCGTGCATTGGAATTCGCCATCCACTTGGTCCAAAAAGTGGGTGCGCAAGCCAGCATCAGCTTGATCTCCGTGCACGATGACGCGGGCCTAAAGCATGTCAAAAAGCATTTTCCCAAGGGCACCGTGGTCAAGTATTTGCACGATTTGAGCGTCAAAGATTTGAAATCCTCTCGCAAAAAGTTGGAAGAATTCAGCTTGGACCATGAGGTCATCATCAAAACGGGTCATGTGGCCGCTGAAATTTGCAAGGTGGCCAAGTCCGGAAAATTTGATTTGATTGCAATGGGTGCCAAGGGCAGATCCACGTTCTCTGATTTGCTCATTGGTTCAGTGGCGCAAAGGGTGATCAGCGCCACCCATGTTCCTGTCACTTTGATCAAGTGAGCGGGGCGGGCAGGTGTGTGTTGTGCGGATCACCGCCAGCCCGCGATGATTTTTTGAATTTAAAAGTATTCTTTTTGGGGCGGGTGCTTTAGCTGGCGGTTTTCTGGTCGATCTATGGGGTGGTGTCGTGACACCATGGGTGCGGGAGCAGTCCCCGTGCCCATCTTGATTCCTAGATGTGCAGACCCCGATGAAAATCAGTGCGCCCGCTTTGTCCATTCCGGCCTTGCCCAAGGCCATGCCCGTGAAAACGGGTTCTGTGGGATTGCCCAAACCATTGGGCAATGGCGCAGCTTTGTCAACGCCTGTGAACAAAGTGCAAACACTTGCCGCGCAAGGGGTGACGGAATGGACGGTAGGCCGACCTGGTCATGAAATGACCGCCACCACGGGCCTGGTCAATGGCGTGGCGACATCAGTGCCGATGACACTGAGTTTGAAAAAAGGAGCCTCCTACTCGTTCACCGGTGCTTATGGCTATTCATACACCGGTAAGTCGAACCCTGCGGTGACCATCACTTTGACCGATGCAAAGGGCAAAGTGGTCAGCACCAGCAAAAACAATGCATTGACATTTGTGTCACCTGTTGACGGCAATTACACCGTCACCTTGGCCATCACGCCTGCCAAAGGCTTCAGTGCCCAATTCACTTATTACAAGCTCAATGCCAACCAAACCTTGTCCAAATTACCCGCCAGCAGCGGTGATAAATATGTGGATGCGGTGCTGGCAGGCGGGTCCAATTGGTGGCACGATGCAGGCAATGTGGCAACCCCGACCAGCAAGGCCATCACACCCACGGTCAAACAATTGGAGGGGGCCAGGCAAACGATTTCGTATGGGTATTTGTCGGGCACCGAGTCTTTTTTGACCGCATCTGACACCAAAGGTTTCAGCCCCATCGATGCTGGCCAAAAAGCAGCGATCCAATCGGCATTCGATTACCTCTCTGGCTTGATCAATGTGGACTTTGTATTGGATAACACCAAGGCCGATATCCGTTTTGGTAACAATGACCAAACCGCCAGCGCTGGCTATGCCACCTATCCCTCGCCAGATGCCAATCGACCTTCTATCCTGATGCTGGACAACAGCGCCAATGTGCAAAACAACGGCACCAATTTGGGTGTCAAAGGCGGGTATGGCTGGGAGACCTTGATCCACGAGATTGGCCACACCATGGGCCTCAAACACCCGGGTGCTTACAACGCGGGCGGCGGCACCACGGCGGGCCCTTATTTGCCATCCGCCATGGACAACCGGGCCATGTCCATCATGTCCTATAACAATCCCACCGCATCCAATGCGGTCACTTTGATCGGTACAGCCACCTCCAATTCATACAGTTTGCGCACCAGCATCTCGGCAGTGAACCCCGATACCTTTCAAACCTTCGACATCGCTGCTTTGCAATACATTTACGGCGCAAGAACCGGTGTGACTGCACAGCCCCTGACACTGAAGGACGATTACAAAAGCTTTCAGACCATTTGGGCACCACAAGGCGTTGATATCAATGCAAGCAGCACGACCCGCGAGAATTTGTTTGATCTGCGCGCAGGGGCTTACAGCTCCATCGCCATCCGCACTGAGGCCAGTCATCTGGCCGACATGAGGGCACAACTGACCCAACAAGGTTTTGACAACTCCAAGGCCACAGCCGCAGCCAGTTCGGTCATGTCGTCACTCAAAGCCAAAAAAACCGATGGCACTTTGTACAACGGCAAAAACACCTTGGCATTGAGCTACGGCAGCAAGATCAGCAAAGTGGTGGGTGGTTCGGCGGCAGACAAGTTTTACGCTGGCAACTACAGCACGCAAGTCGATGGCGGCTCGGGCACAGACACTTTGTTTTTACAGGGAACGGCCAAAGACTGGGTGATCGATCGGTCGCAGGGTGTGGCCACAGCCAAAACGGGCGGCGCAGCCATCAAATTCAGTAACATCGAAGCCATCAGCTACTACAAATCCACAGAAGCCATGTTGCACGCTTGAGCCGTGGCTCAGGTGGGTTTGATTCGGGGCCTCAATTGACTGAATTCAATCTGCTTAGAAAGTTGTCCGGATGAGCCCCTGGTCCGCCGCGGCATTGGGCGACCGTGTGGAAGACATCGAGACACCAGCACTTTTGCTGGATTTGGATGCGTTCGAGCGCAATTTAAAGCGCATGGTCGATGCCTTGTCGGGCAGTGGCATGCGTTTGCGCGCACACGCCAAAAGCCATAAATGCCCGGACATTGCTTTGCGCCAAGTGGCCATGGGTGCGGTGGGTATTTGCTGCCAAAAAGTCAGCGAGGCGGCCGTTTTTGTGCAGGCCGGTATTCAAGACGTTTTATTGACCAACCAAATTGCCTCTTTGGCCAAAGCCCACCGACTGGCCGACTTGGCCCGCCAGGCACGAATAGGTGTTTTGGTGGACCATGCCCAGCAAGTTCTGTGGCTGCAACAGGCGGCCGTGGCCGCTGGTGTGAGCTTGGATGTGTATGTGGAGGTGAATGTGGGGGCCAATCGCTGCGGTGTGGAGCCCGGCCAAGCTGCGGTGGATTTGGCTTTGGTGGTGGACCGGCACAAACCCTTGCGGTTTGCTGGCTTGCAGTGTTACCAAGGTGCTGCTCAACACATGCGGGATCCTGCGCAACGACAAGCCGCCATTGCCCAAGCCAGCGAATGGGCGCGACAGACGCGCGATGCCATTGAGGCCATGGGCGTGCAGTGTGAGCGCATCACCGGTGCCGGCACAGGCACCTTTTGGCACGAACGGGATTCTGGGGTTTTCAATGAAATCCAGGCAGGCTCGTATATTTTTTTGGACCGCGACTACAGCGATAACTTGTCTGGCCCAGGGGACTGCCTGTTTGAGCACGCCTTGTTTGTGCAAACCACGGTGATGAGCCAATCCCAATCCCACCAAGCCATAGTGGATGCGGGTTTGAAGGCTTCCAGCGTTGACAGTGGCATGCCGGCTGTTTGGCAACGACCCGATTTGCGCTTTGTCAAAGCCTCGGACGAACACGGTGTGTTGAGCTTGGCCGACTCTGCACAGCTCAAGTTGGGCGATATTTTGTGGTTGGTGCCGGGACACTGCGACCCGACGGTCAATTTGTATGACGAATTGATTGGTGTGCGTGCAGGCCGTGTGGAGTCGATTTGGCCCATCAGTGCACGGGGTGCATTGTTGTGAACCGGTTTGCACCATCGCGCTTGTCTGGCTTGGCCTGTGCAGCCAAGCCACCGTTTGAGAAAGGTATGCCTGCAAATGCGTTATGACACCGCTGAACTGAAACGCTTCGCTCAACAGTTGTTGCAAGCGGCAGGGCTTGCCACTGACAAGGCCGAATGTGTGGCCGAGGTCTTGTTGGAAGGGGATTTGTTGGGGCACAACACCCATGGTTTGGCATTGCTGAGTCCTTACCTGGGTGAAATTGTTTCCGGGGGCATGCAAACCACGGGGCAAGCGGTGGTGGTCAGCGACCACCCCGCCGCATTGGTGTGGGATGGGTGTCGTTTACCAGGACCGTGGTTGGTCCGGCAAGCCATGGAAGTGGCCATGGTCCGGGCCAAGACCACCGGCACATGCACGGTGGTCATCCAGCGCAGCCACCACATCGCTTGTCTGGCGGCTTACCACCATTGGGCCACCCAACAAGGCATGGTGATGTTGTTGCATTCATCGGACCCCAATACGGCCAGTGTGGCTCCATTTGGGGGACTTGATCCGGTGTTCACGCCGAACCCTGTTTCAGCGGCTTGGCCCGCTTCAGCTGGGCCTGTCATGGTGGACATATCCACCTCGGCCACGACCAATGGCATGACCAACCGCATTCACAAAGAGGGCGGGCTATTGCCTGCCCCATGGGTGATGGATTCAAAGGGGCGCAGCAGCCGTGATCCGGCGGTATTGTTTGATCAGCCCGCCGGGACCATATTGCCTTTGGGTGGCATGGATTCTGGTCACAAAGGCTATGGCTTGAGTTTGATGGTGGAGGCACTCACAGGGGGCTTGGCCGGGTTCGGTCGGGCCGATCCAGCGCAAGGCTGGGGTGCAACCGTTTTTTTGCAAATACTGAATCCGCAGTGTTTTGGGGGGTTGGATGCCTTTGTGCGGCAAATGGACCATGTCAATGCCCAATGCCACGCCGCGCGCCCAGCGCATACCGATCAAACGGTGCGCTTGCCGGGTGAGCGCGGCTTGCAACACAAAGCAAAGGCGTTGGCGCAAGGACTGGATTTGCACCCCACCATCATGCCCGCTTTGGCGGCCTGGGTTGATCGATGGGACATCACGCTTCCACCGCAGATCCAGTGAATACCATCTCTACGGTGCCAATGCGCACGGGCCATGTTGTGGTGGTCAAGGTGCGGTGTCTTCTTTGAACCCGGCGTAGCGCGACTGGCGCTGTGATTGAACCAAGCGACGAACACGCCGGGTGGGGATGCCAATGTGGTGCAAAGTTTGGCTGGCCAAACTCAGGCTGGCCTCGAAAATTTCTGGCACCACATCGCGTGCACCCGCTTCGCGCAAGTGATTCAAGTCATGGTCGTCTCGGGTGCGCACTACCACCGGCACGGCCGGTGCATGCTGTTGAACCAATTCCAAAATTTTGAGTGCTGCATGGGTGTCGTCGTGGCTGATCACCACGGCCGAAGCCCGGGCCAAGCCAGCCGACATCAAACTGGCCAATTGCGTGGCATCCCCGTATTCGACCCGATGACCCGCCAGCATGGCGGCATGGACCACATCCGGGTGAAGGTCCAAAGCAATGTAACCAATTTTTTCTGACTCCAACAGATTGCAAAGGTTTTTGCCGGTGCGGCCAAACCCACAAACGATGACGTGGTGATCAATGGCGATGCTATGCTGTGCCAAGGCGGTGATGTTGAGGGATTGGGATAGCCAGTCATCGGCCACAAATCGGTAAACCATGCGCTCAGCATATTGGATCAAAAATGGCGTGGCCACCATGGACAACACCATGGCCGCCAAGACCGGGTTGGACCAGCGTGGATTGATCAAACCATTGGCCAGGCCCAGCGTGAGCAGCACAAACCCAAATTCGCCCGCCTGAGCCAAATAAATGCCTGTTCGTGCGGCCACACCAATGGGCGCGCCGACCCAGCGGGCCAAGGCTGCCACCAGCACTGCTTTGATGACCACCGGAACCACTGTCAATACCAACACCCAGGCCCATTGTTGGTACAAAACCGCCCAGTCCAATTTCATGCCGATGGTGATGAAAAACAATCCCAACAAGACATCGTGAAACGGTCTGATGTCGTTTTCAATGCGGTGCTTGAAATCGGTTTCAGCGATCAGCATGCCGGCCATGAAGGCACCCATGGCCATCGATAGTCCGGCATGCTCGGTCAACCAAGAAAGGCCCAAGGTCATGAGCAAAATATTGAGCATGAAGAGCTCGTCACTTTTGCGCTGCTCAATGATGTGCAGCCACCAGCGCATGACCTTTTGCCCGCCCCACAACAACACGGTGACCAAAACGCTGGCCTTGAGCAAGGCCATGGCCAGGGTGGTCCATACATTGCCTTCATTGACCTGGCCAAGCGCAGGTATCAGCACCAGCAAGGGCACCACCGCCAAATCTTGAAACAGCAATGCACCCATCACACGTTGACCGTGCGGGGTCTCCAACTCGGCGCGGTCGGCCATCATCTTGACCACAATGGCCGTGCTGGACATGGCAAATGCAGCGCCCAAAGCCAAGGCACCTTGCCAGGTCAAATCCCATGTCCCATGAAAGGTTTGAAAGAACCACCACAACAGGGCATGTCCTGCCACAGCGCCCAGCAAGGTCAGAACCACCTGGGCCATTCCAAAGCCAAACACCAGTTGCCGCATGCCCATCAACTTGGGCAAATTGAACTCCAGGCCAATCACGAACATCAAAAAAACCACCCCGAACTCCGCCAAGTAAGTCACCCCTGGGTCGTTGGTGAATTGGTGGTTGAAGGCATGGCCCAAGAGAATGCCTGCCAACAAATAGCCCAGCATGGCGGGCCAATGCAGCAATCGGCAAATCACCACGCTGGTGACGGCGGCCAACAAATAAATCAGGGTGAGGTCAAGCACATTCATAGGAGTTCAGTATGGCTTAAAAGCCCCAACGCTCTCCCACGCCCATTAAGGTGGCGATGCCCAGCGCTGCGAAAACCAAGGCCGCGCTGGCGTGCATCCATTTGAGCGAGAGTTTGGCGGACAAGCGATCACCCAAAAAGACCGCGGGGACATCGGCGATCAACATGCCCAAGGTGGTTCCAGCAACCACCCGCCAGGCATCCATGTAATGTGCGGCCATGGCCACTGTGGCGACCTGGGTTTTGTCACCCATTTCAGCCAGGAAAAAGGTGATCAGGGTGGCCCCAAATACCCCAAATCGATGGGCCACTGGGTCTTCCTCTGCTTCTATTTTGTCGGGTATCAAGGTCCAGATGGCCATGCCCAAAAAAGAAACACCCAGAACCCAGCGCATGGTTTGCGGCCCCAATGTGGTGGTGATCCAAGCCCCCAATGCGCCGGCCAAGCCGTGGTTCACGATGGTGGCCAACAAAATGCCTGCGATGATGGGCACGGGTCGCTTAAATCGTGCGGCCAGCAAAAAAGCCAGCAGTTGGGTTTTATCGCCCATTTCAGCGAGCGCAACAACACCGGTCGATACCAAAAAAGATTCCATCTGTGGATTGGATTGGGTTGGGGAAGGGCCTGACAGGTGCAGATTGTCCAATATCGATGGGGTGCAAAGCGGTTAAACTGATTTCATCAATGTTGCACAAGGACATATTCAACATGCGCAGTTTGAGAAATTCATGGGCAGGCGTTTTATTGGCCTTGTTGGTCAGTGGTGTGGGGGCCCAAACCTACCCGAGTCAGCCTATCAAATTGATCCAACCCTTTGCCCCTGGTGCCGCCAGCGAAGTGGCCTTGCGCATCGTGGCGGAGCGTTTGGGCATGGCCCTGAAGACATCGGTATTGATTGAAAACCGACCGGGTGCAGGGTCCACCTTGGGGGCCGATTCGGTGGCCAAAGCGGCCCCAGATGGTTACACCTTGATGGCCAGTTACAACTCTTCGATAGCGCCGGGCCCGCTGATGTACAGCAAGATCCCTTATGACCCGATCAAAGACTTTCAGCACATCGCCTTGATTGGCGTGTATCCCCAATATTTGATTGTCCGCACCGACCACCCGGCCAAATCCATCCAAGACTTCATCCAGACGGTGCGATCCAAGCCAGGCACGGTCAACTATGCCTCGGCCGGGGTGGGCACGTCGGGCTTTTTGGTGGCCGAATTGCTCAAGCAAACGCTGTCCCTGCAAATGACCCACATCCCCTACAAAGGGCCTGCCCAAGCCATCACCGATTTATTGGGGGGGCGGCTCGACATGGTCTTGACCGCCAGTGCCACCGAATTGGTCAAAGCCGGGAAGGTGCGTGTGTTGGCCGTGACCAGTGAAAAACGTGTGCCCATGTACCCAGACATTCCCACCTTGGAGGAGATCGCCCCGGGGGTTCAAGCCGTATCTTGGGTGGGCATATCCGCCCCAGCGCAAACCCCCAAAGCCATCACCGCCCGATTGGAAAAAGAAATTTTGGCTGTGCTCAACGCACCCGATATGCAGGCGCGGTTGTCGGAACCTGCATTGGGGCTATTTCCTCTGACATTGGGCACAGATAAATTTGCCGACTTCATTCAAAAAGAAATGCGCACCTGGTCGCCGGTGATCAAGGCTGGCAATATTCGGGTTGACTGATCAGCACCAGGAGTTTTTCATGTCAGACATTGTGATCATCACGGGTGGCAGTCGCGGTATTGGGGCGGCCACGGCGCGTTTATTGGGATCCAAAGGCTGTGCCGTGGTGGTCAATCACCGCAACTCACAAGCGGCCGCTTTGGAAGTGGTGGCCGATGTCGAGCGTTTGGGTGGCCGCGCTTTGGCGGTGCAAGGCGATGTGGGCACCGAGGCGGATGTGATGCATTTGTTTGCCGAGACCGAGCGGGTCTTTGGCACGCCCACGGGCCTGGTCAACAACGCAGGCATTGTGGGTCCGCGCAAAAGGCGGATTGAGGACATGGATGTGGCCATCATGACCGAGGTGATGCGGGTCAATGTCATTGGCGCTTTGTTGTGTGCCCGAGAAGCGGCCAAACGCATGTCCACCCGCCATGGCGGTGCAGGCGGCGTGATCGTGAATGTGTCTTCCGTCGGGGCGCTGACCGGCTCTCCGTTCACCTTCATGGACTATGCGGCTTCCAAAGGTGCCATGGACACCTTCAACCAAGGCATGGCCACCGAATTGGCCGCCTATGGGGTGCGGGTCAACGGCGTTCGTCCGGGTTTGATCGATACCGACATCCATGCATCGGCAGGCATGGAGGGCCGGGTCAGCAAGGTCGGTGCCCAAATGCCTGTGGGCCGAGCCGGCAGTGCTATGGAAGTGGCCGAGGTGATCGCGTTTTTGCTGTCTCCCGCATCCTCTTATGTCACCGGGACCATGATCAATGTGTCTGGTGGCGTGCGCTGATGCCGCCGTGGGCCAGCGAAGCGCTCAAAACTTAGACGTGTAAAGTTTGTAACCGCGTTTCATGGGTTGGCGGCATCCGGCGAATTGAATGCTTTTGAACATGCTGCCGGGCTTGGTGGTCTCCCATGCCCCCACGCCATTGCGCAAGGTTTGCGAGTCGCCGGTTTGTGACTGACCCGAATAGGCCACCAATTTGAGCAATCGAATTTTGTCGTCTTTGCAATCAATTTCGATCAGCAGCATCATGGATTGGGCGCGATAGACATTGGGCGAAGGGTAGTTTTGTTGTACCCAAACACGCCTGTAGCCATTGACGCTTTCTGCATTCTCGGCATCCACAAAAAAACCAACCCCGTCTTGTAAACCCATGAATGTCCAGGCGGCTTGTGCGGGTGCCGCGCAGCACAGCACCAGCAGCATCCCAAAGCGACACCCAAATCGGCTCAACATCGACAAAGCATCGATCATGGTTGCTGGATCAATTCAATTTTGTAGCCATCGGGATCGGTGACAAAGGCAATCACGCGAGTGCCACCCGCCACCGGTCCGGGTTCGCGGGTGATTTGGCCCCCTTGTGCACGGACGTGTTCGCAGGTGGCATAGACATCGTCAACACCCAGGGCCAGGTGACCGAAGGCGGTACCCAAGTCGTATTGGGTCACGCCATGGTTGTAGGTGAGTTCAATTTCGGCATGTTCTGGGTTTTTGCCATAGCCGACAAAGGCGAGTGAATACTTTTGTTCAGGTCGTTCGGTGGTGCGCAACAAGTCCATGCCCATCACCCGGGTGTAGAAGTCGATGGAACGCTGCAGATCGGTGACCCGCAACATGGTGTGAAGCAGCCTCATGGGGTTTTGTCCTCTGGTATGTCAAAAATCAGGCAAGTACAAGTGGCGTGGGCATACAAAGTGCCATCGGGACCCCGCAATTGCCCCTGGGCAGTGGCAATTTGCCGGCCACAGTGGACGACCTCGCCAACCGCCTGAACCCGTTGCTCACCCAAAGGTATCGACCTGACCAGCTGAAGGTTGAGCTGGCTGGTGGTGTAGGCCCGGCCGACCGGCAGCATGGTGTGGACGGCGCAGCCCAAGGCCGAATCCAAAATCGTGGCATACCAACCCCCGTGCACCGTGCCCATGGGGTTCAGGTGCGCGGGCTGTGGCCGTCCTTGAAAAATGACCCGCCCTTCGCTCACCTCAACCAGGAAAAAGTTCATGGGATGGGCCATGGGGGCAGGGGGGATTTGGCCCTCCAACATGCCCAAGATGCCTTGCAAACCGGTTTTCGATCGCCAAGGCGATGCCGTGTTGACCGTTGCGGTTGACCTTTTTTGAAGGGCCGCTTGCTCCAAGGCCAACCAATCTTGCAATACAGCCTGGGCGGCTTCAGGGGCTAATTTTGGGGGGAGGGCGATGGTCATGGCCGTGCTGATGCCTCAGTGATCGTTGAAACGGGGAGCGCGCCGTTCTTGCAGGGCCAGTCGGCCCTCGGCAAAGTCAGCGCTGTCTTGACTTGTTTTTTCGCGGGCCGCCAATACCTCTGCATCTACCGCATGCTGGGCCACGTCCAGCAGCGATTGTTTGGTGGATTGCACGGCCGATGGGGCCATGGCCAAAACCCGGTGGATGACTTGTTGCAATTGAGCTTCAAAATCTTGATCGGAGGCCAGCGCGTGGAACAAGCCCGTGGCTTGTAATTGCTCAAACGGCAAGCCCAAACCCAGCAAAAAGGCGCGTTGGCTGAGGTTCAAGCCCAGCCTTTGAACATACCGTTGCAATCCACTGGCGTAATAGTGCAGGCCAAGGGCGCAGGCGGGCATGCGCCACTCCATGCCCTGCTGGGCCACCACCAGGTCACAGGCCAATACCAGGTCGGTGGCACCGCCGTACACGCTGCCGTTGAGGGCGCAAATGGTGATGGGCCGCATGCGGCACAGGGCATCGGGTACCGATTGAAAGAAATTGGGCGCAGACACATCCTCATCCAGCCCCGCCACGTTGTAGCCTGCACTGAAAACCGCACGCGGCATGTCTTGGGTATGGGCCCGTAAGACCATGGCGCGGATGGAGGTGTTGGCGTTGATGCAGGCAAAGTGATCGAGCAGGGTTTGCAAATCGAGGTTGTTCAAGCTGTTGCGCAAACCAGGCCTTTGCAAGGTGATGGTGGCCAAGCCTGGTGTGATGTGCAAACGGGGTGCAGCATCGGGCCATGCGGTGCTCATGAGGCGGTTGTCCATGCTTGGTGAAAGTGGGTTGCTTGGCGCTGTACGTCGGCAACCGACATGCCTGGTTTGAACAGCGCAGAGCCAATGCCAAAACCCGAGGCACCAGCCAGACGGTAGGCCGCCATGTTGTCGGGTTTGATGCCACCCACCGGGAACAAAAGCGTGTCTGCGGGCAACACGGCGGTCCAAGCTTTGAGCACGGGCGGTTGGATCATTTCTGCGGGGAATACCTTGAGCCCGTCCGCTTGGGCGCGCAATGCGGCAAAGGCTTCTGATGGCGTGGCCACACCGGGCAGGGCGATCATGCCCAGATGTTTGGCCTGGGCCACCACCGTGGGGTCAAAGTGCGGGCTGACAATGATTTGACCACCCGCTGCATGGACATCCCGGACCTGTTCCGCCGTCATGACGGTGCCCGCACCGACCAGGCATTGGGGCAAGCGCGCCCTGAGCGCGGCAATGCTTTGCAAGGGTTGGGGCGAATTGAGCGGAACCTCCAAAATGCGCCAGCCTGCATCGAACAAGACCTGACCCACGGGCAGGGCTTGCGAGGGGTCGATGCCACGCAAAATGGCGATCAGGGGCAAGGCGCTCAAGGCTGCTCGGAGGTCTGGGATGGTTTTCATGGGGCCATGCTAGCTGGTCTTGTGGTGGATGGATGTCGCTATGCTTTGCAGCCCTTGCCAAGTGGCTTCGTCTCCCATGAGGTGGCACTTGGCACCCAGTAAGTGAAATGCCCTTTGATAGCGCTGCTGCAACAGGGCATTGCCAATCACCAGCAATGTGCCATGCAGATGGGCAGCTTGGGCCCGCAACTCCTCTCCAATCAGCAAGCCAGACAGGTAGGCCTGGGCTTGCGTGGGATTCATGCGCTCCATCAAGGAGAGGGTGCGCACCGAAAAAGCAGTGTGCAAAAGGCTCAGGTCTTTTTGCGCCCATGAAACGCCTTGGTCAAAGGCCGCCAGAGTGAGGGGGTCTGCTTCACCAACCAGGGGTGGCGCTTGGGGCAATGTGCGTGACAAGATGGAATGTTGCGCCAACAGCGAATACCACTCACCCGTCATGTAGGTGGCAAATTGCTCAAGCTTTCCATCGCGCACTTGAATCCATTTGCTGTGGGTTCCTGGCAGCACCACTGTGGCGCTTGTTTGCCCTGTCATTTGCAGGGCCCCCAGGACTTGGGTTTCTTCACCCCGCATCACATCGGGCGCATGCGGCAATTCGCAAGATATGCCTGGCACCAAGGCCAATTTTTGCGGTTCCAACCAAACCAGGTTGTGGGCCAATTGGTCGAGACGGCAAGGGCAGGGCAAATAAGGGGCCAGTTGCCAACCTTGGGCACTGCCGGCCATGCCGCAAATCAAGGTCAAGGCCTGTGGGTCCTTCATCCAATCGCCGCAAAACGCATTCAGGGCAGTGGCAAATTCACCGGCTTGGATGCGCAGAATCCCTTGGTCATTGTGTCGCTGCTCAACCACTTGGCCGTGCACCATCCTTGCAGCACGCCATGCGCTGGTGCCCCAGTCGACCGCAATCAAGTGGGGGTGTGGAGTGGGTCGGTTCATGCGGGTTAAGGGGGCAAAGCCTGGTCGGAACGATTGAGCCCAAGCGGCTTGGGTGCACAGTATAAAAGTGATGGCCTCTGCGGGTTTGTTCCCAGAGCATGGAGCGGTGCGCCTGAAATAATGCAATCCATGAACATGAACCCATTGCAGATGGGCTGACCGGAGGAACCATGAAAATTTTGATCACTGGTGGGGGTGGCTTTTTGGGCGCTCGATTGGCACGCACCCTGTTGGCCCGCGGCCAATTGGACGGGCAAGGCATCGAAACCTTGGTGTTGGCCGATCAGCAGGCGGTGCCTACTGATTTGCAGGCCAACCCACAAGTGCAGTCTGTCACGGGCCCCTTGCTGGGCCAGGTTGGTGACCTGGTGGCTGGGCGGCCCGATGCGGTGTTCCATTTGGCTTCTGCCGTATCGGGCGAGTGTGAGGTTGATTTTGATTTGGGTTTGCGCTCCAACATCGACTCCACCCGTGCCTTGTTGGACGCATTTCGACAGGCCCAACACCAAGCCCGTTTTGTATTTTCCAGTTCGGTGGCCGTGTACGGGCCTGATGCCGGACACCATTGGCCGGGCGTGGTCAGCGATGACACATTGCCCACTCCGCAAACCTCGTATGGCACCCACAAACTCATTTGTGAGCATTTGGTGGCCGATTACACCCGCAAAGGCTATATCGATGGGCGCAGCGCCCGCTTGATGACGGTCACGGTGCGGCCAGGGCGTCCGAATGGGGCGGCATCTTCTTTTTTCAGCGGCATCATTCGCGAACCCTTGGCCGGCGAAGTTGCCATTTGCCCGGTCGATGCCAGCGTGTCGCACCCGGTGGCATCCCCAGGCAAAACCATTGAAGGCCTGATCACGGTTTACGAGGCATCGCGCGAAGCCTACCGTGGGCGCACAGCGATGAATTTGCCCGGCTTGAATGTGACAGTGGCGCAAATGCTCGATGCCTTGGAGGCCGTGGCCGGTCCCCAAGTGCGTGCCCGGGTGAAGTTCGAGCGCAATGCGCAAATTGCTGACATCGTCGCCAACTGGAGCCAAGGTGCCACCGCCGAGCGGGCGGCCCACCTCGGGCTGGTGCCTGACACCGATTTCCAGACCATCATTCGGCAATACATCGCAGATTGCCAACAAGCCGGATTGAGCGCCACGGCCCTCAAGGGTTTGGGCGCTTGATGTTTCAGTGGTTGTCGCGCGGAACAAAAGAGCCGCGCTGGCCACGCAAGAAATCCAAGTCCGCGCCTTCATCGGCTTGCAGCACATGGTCGGTATAGAGCTTCCAGTATCCGGATGTGAGCCGAGCTTGCGGCGGTGACCAACGGGCGCGGCGCTCGGCGAGCACTTCGTCGCTCACATGCAGTTGCAACAAGCGTTGTGGGACATTGAGTTCGATCAAATCGCCGTTTTCGACCAAAGCCAATACCCCACCAGCCGCCGCTTCAGGGGCGGTGTGCAAAACCACGGTGCCATAGGCCGTGCCACTCATTCGGGCATCGCTGATGCGAACCATGTCGGTGATGCCTTTGCGCAAAATTTTGGGGGGCAGCGGCATGTTGCCGACCTCGGCCATGCCCGGGTAGCCTTTGGGGCCGCAATTTTTAAGCACCAAGATGCAGTGCTCGTCGACATCCAGGTTTTCATCGTCGATGCGCTGGTGAAAGTCTTCGATATTTTCAAAAACAACGGCACGGCCTTTGTGCACCAACAAGGCGGGTGTGGCCGCGCTGGGCTTGATCACGGCACCGCGCGGTGCCAAATTGCCCCTGAGCACGGCAATGCCCGCTTTGTCTTTGAACGGCGCAGCAAATGGCTTGATCACCCGGGGGTCGTGGTTTTGCGCGCTGGCCAAATTTTCGGCCACCGTGTGGCCACTGGCGGTGAGCAAGTCCTTGTGCAGCAAGTGCTCAATTTCTTTCATCACCACAGGCAGGCCACCGGCATAGCAAAAGTCTTCCATCAGGTGTTCACCCGAAGGTTGCAGGTTGACCAGGCAAGGCAGGTCGCTGGCCAAGCGGTCAAAGTCCTCCAGGGTGAGCTTCACGCCCAAACGCCCGGCCATGGCAATCAGGTGAATCACGGCATTGGTCGAACCACCGATCGCGGCCAAGGTTTTGATGGCATTTTCAAACGCCTCTCGGCTCAAGATGTCCGATATTTTTTGGTCGGTGTGGACCATTTCCACAATGCGGCGACCGGCCATGCGCGCGAGCACATTGCGCCGGCCATCAACGGCTGGGTATGCCGCATTGCCAGGCAGACCCAAACCCAAAGCTTCCACCATGCTCGCCATGGTGGAGGCCGTGCCCATGGTCATGCAGTGGCCATGGCTGCGGTGCATGCAGCTTTCAGCTTCCAAAAATTCGGCCAGTTTCAAGGTGCCTGCGCGCACTTGTTCGCTCATGCTCCAAACACCCGTGCCAGAACCGAGTTCTTGCCCGCGCCATTTGCCATTGAGCATGGGTCCACCGCTCACGCCAATGGTGGGTAGATCGGCGCTGGCCGCGCCCATGATCAAAGCGGGCGTGGTTTTGTCGCAGCCCATGAGCAACACCACGCCATCCATGGGGTTGCCACGGATGCTTTCTTCGACATCCATGCTGGTCAGGTTGCGGTAGAGCATGGCGGTGGGGCGCAGCATGACTTCTCCCAGCGACATGACGGGGAACTCCAAGGGAAAGCCGCCAGCTTCGTAAACCCCAATCTTGACTTGTTCAGCAAGGGTTCTGAAGTGCGAGTTGCACGGGGTCAATTCGCTGAAGGTATTGCAAATGCCGATCACCGGACGGCCATCGAACTGATCGTGCGGTATGCCCTTGCCCTTGAGCCAACTGCGGTAAGCAAAACCATCACGGTCTTGGCGCCCAAACCACTGTTGACTGCGCAGGTCTTGTGGCTTTTTGCGAGCAGGTGTGTTCATCTTTGTCTCCGTCTGGGTTGGGTGTGAAACATCGGGCTTATCGTATGATGTTAGCTCGAAATTCACATCGGAGACATCCATGGGCAACCCTGAAATTTTGTGCGTATCCAAGCTACCCCCGTTCTTGATGAGCGACTTGCAAGATCATTTTCAAATCCATGATCATGAGCACATCACTGACCCCGGGGCCTTGGGTCGCATCCGCGCCATCGTGGGAGGGGGTGAGTCCAAAATCGATAAAAAATTGCTCAGCTTGTTCCCAGCCGTGGAGATGGTTTCCATTTTTGGCGTGGGTTATGACGGTGTGGACATCCCCACCATCCAGGAGCGGGGCATCCGCGTGACCCACACGCCGGGGGTGCTCAACGACGACGTGGCCGATTTGGCTTTGGGTTTGATGCTGTCGGTGGCACGCCGCATTCCGCAGGCGCACCAATTTGTGCGCGCGGGGGATTGGGTCGATGGGCCGTTTCCTTTGGCACGCAAACTCACGGGCGCTCGCCTGGGTTTGGTCGGCATCGGCCGCATCGGCCAGGCCATTGCCAAGCGGGCTTTGGGTTTTGACATGAGCATCGCCTACACAGCCCGCAACCCGCGCCCTGATCTGCCATTCACTTACTACCCCAACCCTGCGGCATTGGCGGCCCAGGTTGATTTTTTGGTGGCCATCACCCCCGGTGGCGATGGCACCCGGGGCCTGATCAACGCGGAGGTTTTGGCGGCATTGGGCCCCAAGGGTTACCTGATCAATGTGGCCCGTGGCTCTGTGGTGGATCAGACCGCCTTGATTCAAGCCTTGAAATCCAAATCAATAGCGGGCGCTGGCCTGGACGTGTTCATCGATGAGCCTCGGGTGGTGCCCGAGCTGCGGGCTTTGGACAATGTGGTCCTCACGCCGCACATGGCCAGTGGAACCATGGAAACGCGCCGGGCCATGGCCCAGTTGGCTTTGTCCAATTTGCAAGCGCATTTTGCCCAGCAAGACCTGCTGACCCCCATTCCCGAGTGCCCCCCGCCCCGGCAATAAGCGCAAACCCGTTCAGGGTTTTCAGGGGGGTGTGTGGCCGCTCAATGGTCATACGATAAGTCCCCTATGCACAAGTTGAGCTTGATCGTGCCCGAGCGCACACCCGCTAAAAATGCCCATTCCAGCATGGTTGAAATGCTGGGATGCAGCATTGTGGCCGGTCAACACCCGGTGGGCAGTACCTTGCCCCCGGAGCCCGCTTTGTGTGAAAACTTTGGGGTGAGCCGAACGGTGGTGCGCGAATCCATCAAGTCCCTGGTGGCCAAAGGCCTGCTGGTCACCGGCCCCAAATTGGGCACCCGGGTTTTGCCTGAGGAGCAATGGAACTGGTTTGATCCCGATGTGGTGACTTGGCTGTCGCAAAACCGATTGAGTGCCGATTTTTTGCGCGATTTGCAAGAGTTGCGCCGCATCGTGGAGCCCGCAGCCATTCGGCTGGCCGCTGAGCGAGCAACGCCCCAGGATTTGGCTGCCATTGAAATGGCTTACGCAGGCATGAAAAATGCCGTTGAAAACGGTGGTGATTACGTGTCCCACGATTTGCGCTTTCACCAAGGCTTGTTGTTGGCCTCTGGCAATCGCTTGCTGGTGCAAATGAACAAGGCCTTGGGCGCTTTGCTGCGCACCAGTTTTGAAATTTCAACGGCCAAAAAGAACGGACCTGCTGAGTCACTGTCCATGCACAGAGAAGTTCTCAACGCCGTATCGGCCAGGCAAGCCGATCGCGCTGAAGCTGCCATCTTGCGCTTGATCGATGGCGCAAAGCTCGACATTGAATCTGTTTTGGCATCGAGACGGCGCATTCCCAACATCGGGCGGCCTGCCTCGCACTTGCGTGCGCATTGATTTTTTCCACTTCCATTCACAAGGAGACAAGCATGAAAATGAAAAAAATATGGACCGTGGCCATGGTGGCCGCTGGCATGCTGGCGGCAGCGCCAGCCATGTCACAAGAAAAACTCAATGTATTTTGGGTCAAGGGCTTTTACAAAGCCGAAGACGATGCCCTTTATGCGGCCATCAAAAAGTTTGAAGCCAAATACAAGAACGTCAAGGTCGAACTCTCCCAGTACCCGATCCAGGACATGATCCCGAAAACCGTTGCGGCCTTGGACTCTGGGACCCCGCCCGATGTGGCCTATGCGGATGTGTACGACTTCCAAGTGACGGCATCTTGGGCCTATGACGGCAAGCTCGAAGACATCAGCAGCGTGATCAACCCCATTCGTGCGCGTTTTGCGGGCAATACCGTTGAAACCACGTTTTTGCTCAACAACAAAGAAAACAAGCGCGCTTACTACGCTTTCCCGATCAAGCAGCAGACCATGCACATCCAATACTGGGCTGACATGCTGTCCGATGCGGGCTTCAAAGAGTCTGACATTCCCACAGCGTGGAAAGACTATTGGGATTTTTGGTGCGGTAAGGTGCAAGCCGCCCACCGTCAAAAAACCGGGCAACGCAGTTTTGGCATGGGTCAACCCATGGGCGTGGACTCCAGCGACTCGTTTTTCTCTTTCTTGACCTTCATGGATGCATACAACGTCAAGTTGGTCAATGACTCTGGAAAATTGTTGGTCGACGATCCAGATGTCCGCAAAGGCCTGATCGCCGCCATGACCGACTACACCTCGATTTACAGCCGTGGCTGCACGCCCCCGTCATCCACCAGCTGGAAGGATCCCGACAACAACGTGGCTTTTCACAACAAAACCACGGTCATGACCCACAACGCGACCATTTCCATTGCAGCCAAATGGCTGGATGACATGAACAACGCGGCCCTCACCGCTGAGCAACGTGCCACTGCCAGCAAAAACTACAAAGAGTTGGTCAAGACCGCGGGCTTTCCCAACAAGCCCGATGGCAGCAAAATGGTTTACCGTGCCGCCATCAAAACCGGTGTCATCTTCAAGGATGCCAAAAACAAAGCCCGGGCCAAGGACTTCGTCAGCTTCTTGTTGCAAGAAGAAAATCTGACACCTTATGTGGAGGGCTCTTTGGGTCGTTGGTTCCCCGTGACCAAAGCGGGCCAGCAAAGCAAGTTCTGGCAAGACGATGTGCACCGCAAAGCCGTCTACAACCAGTTCATGAATGGCACCAGTCCCTTCGAGTTCACCAAAAACTTCCGCTTCACCCAACTCAACAATGAGAACGTGTGGGCCAAAGCCATGAACCGTGTGCTCAACGAGAAAGTGCCGGTTGAAAAAGCGGTCGATGAAATGATCGACCGGATCAAAACGGTCGCTCGCTGAATGACCTGATCTCTCTGGCCAAGGCCCTTGTGATGGGGCCTTGGCCGAGCTTGATTGCTTCACATGTCCAATTCGCTTGCCATGCCACATTCAGGCACTGCCACGCTCAGCCAATGGGAGCGCGCTGGCCGGTGGATGTTGGTCCCTTATTTATTGATATTTTTTCTGTTCGTTCTGTACCCGGTCTGCTACGGGCTTTGGTTGGCACGGCACCCTGAGAGTTACATCAAACTGTTCGATGACCCGATTTTTTTCCGAACAGCGATCAATACCGTGGTTTTTTTGGTGGTCGCCATCAACGTCAAGATGGCTTTGGCCATGGTCTTGTCCGGATTCTTTTTGCACAAAAGATGGTGGATCAAAGTCCTATCTGTATTGTTCATCTTGCCTTGGGCCTTGCCCTCGATCCCCACCATTTTGTCGGTTCGCTTCATGCTCAACCCTGAGTGGGGCGTGATCAACACCCAAATTTTTCAACTCACCGGACTCGATGGTCCCAATTGGCTCAATGACACCACATTGGCGCTGTCGTTTTCCATGGTGATGCATGTGTGGAAATCATTGCCGTTTTGGACCTTGATACTGCTGGCCGGGCGCATGGCCATTCCGGCAGAGCAATACGAGGCGGCCTCGGTGGATGGGGCCACCCATTGGCAAAAGTTCCGCTACATCACCTGGCCTTCGATGCGGACTTTGTATTTGACATCCACCATCTTGTCGATGATCTGGACCTTGGGCGATTTCAATTCGGTGTACTTGCTCACAGGGGGTGGGCCTGCTGATTTGACACATGTGCTGGCCACCTTGGGTATTCGGTATCTGCGATTGGATCAGGTGGATCTGGCCATGGCCTCGATTGTGGTGGCGCTGCCTTTGGTGCTGCCCTTGGTTTTCTTCATGATGAAGCGTTTGTCCAAATGAGGGCCGAGCCATGAAAGCCTGGAGTTGGCGCAATACCCTGACCGAAGCCAAATTGTTGCTGATTGGCATCCCCGTGTTTTTGTGGACCATGATCCCGGTCTACCACTTGGTGTTGTTTTCCATTTCACCGCGTGACTCGGCGACCTCTGGGCGTTTATGGCCCAAAGAACCAACCTTGCAAAACTTTAACTTTGTGTTTTACCAAAAACATTTTTACCTGGATTATTTTTGGGTCCAATTGGGCAACTCTGTCTTGATTGCCACGGCTGTGGCGATATTGACCTTGGTGATCTCCACCTTGGCTGCTTTTGCCATCAGCCGATTGCGGGTGCCCGGTGGCAGAACGGTGTTGAACATGGCCTTGTTCACATACTTTATCCCTGCGGCATTTTTGGCGGTGCCGATGTACAAAACCATGGGCTTGTATGGTTTGCTCAACAACCAATGGGCTTTGATTTTGGCCATGGTCACCATTGCCTCACCCTATTGCATTTGGGTGCTCAAACAGGCATCCGACAAGTTGCCATATGAATTGGATGAAGCCGCCCGCATGGATGGGGCCACACCGATGCAATTGTTTCGCTTGGTTTATTTGCCCTTGATGGTGCCCTCCATGGTGGCCGTGGGCACCTATTCCTTGTTGCTGGCCTGGAATGAATATTTGTATGCGTTTCTGTTGCTCTCGCGCGATGACACGGTGACCTTGGCGGTGGCGCTGGGGAATTTTTTGTCGGCCGACGATTCGCCTTGGGAGTTGCTCATGGCCACAGGCTTGGTGTACGCCTTGCCGCCGGCGGCCATTTATTACGCATTCAAGCGCTACATGGTGACTGGCCTGACCGCTGGCGCAGTCAAATCCTGAAGGTACCGATATGGCCCAAATTTCATTCAAAGACATCAAAAAATCTTTCGGTGCGGTTGATGTCATCCACGGCATCAGCTTTGACATCCAAGACGGCGAATTTGTGGTGCTGGTCGGGCCATCGGGATGTGGCAAATCGACCTTGCTTCGCATGCTGGCAGGCTTAGAGGAAATCACCTCGGGCGAGATTGGCATCGACGGTCGAATCGTCAATGACTTGGAATCCAAAGACCGTGACATTGCGATGGTGTTTCAAAGCTACGCCTTGTACCCCCACATGACGGTTTACGACAACATGGCATTCAGTTTGAAATTGCGCAAGGCCGACCCATCATTGATTCAACAGCGGGTCCACAATGCCGCCAAAATCCTCAGCTTGGACAGCCTGTTGCATCGCCATCCGCGCGAGCTCTCTGGCGGCCAACGCCAGCGCGTGGCGATGGGGCGTGCCATTGTGCGCGACCCGAAAGTTTTTTTGTTCGACGAACCCTTGTCCAACTTGGATGCCAAACTCAGGGTGGCGATGCGCGCGGAGATCAAGGCTTTGCACCAGCGCTTGAAAACCACCACGGTGTATGTGACGCATGACCAAATTGAAGCCATGACCATGGCCGACCGCATCGTGGTCATGCACGACGGCATCATTGAGCAAATTGGCACGCCCTTGGAACTGTTTGATCACCCGTGCAACTTGTTTGTGGCCCAGTTCATCGGCTCTCCTGCCATGAATGTGATCCAAGGCGTGGTGGTCAAAGAGCAGGGGCAATGGAGCGTGTTGGCCGATGGGCAACACTGGCCAGTCCCTGCTTTATCGGGCTTGAAAGAAGGACTGGCGGTTCATTATGGTTTTCGCCCCACGGATTTGAAATTTGCGGACCAAGGCCAAGGCATCGCCGCAGAGGTGAGCCTGGTAGAGCCCACAGGATCAGAGACCGAGTTGATGCTCCAGTGCGGCCAAAACAGCCTGGTGCAGGTGATTCACGGGCGCACCCAAGCCAAGCGTGGAGATATCGTTCGCCTGCAATTGGATCCGCAACGGGTGCATGTGTTTGACGGCACCCACCAGCAACGCATGGTTTGATCCTTCTATGGTTTTGGTGGTCATGGGTGTGAGCGGATGTGGCAAAAGCACGGTGGCCGCTTCCATGGCCACATCACTGGGCTGGGCCTTCATCGAAGGCGACGCTTTTCACCCACCGGAAAATGTCCAGCGCATGGCGCAAGGCATTGCCTTGACCGACGCAGACCGTGTTGTCTGGTTGGACAGGTTGGCCACAGAATTGGCGCACCAATCGGAACAAGGGCAAAGCGTTGTTTTGGCTTGTTCGGCCTTGAAAAAATCTTATCGGGATGTTTTGCGGCGAGGATGCCCGAACGCATTTTTCGTGCACCTGGAGGGCACCGCTGAATTGATCGGCCAGCGTTTGGCCTCGCGCAAAGGTCACTATATGCCGCCCAGCTTGTTGCAAAGCCAATTCGACACTTTGGAACCCCCACTGCCGCCGGAACAGGCTTGGCGATACGACGTGAGCCAATCGCCACAAGCGATTGTTCAGGATTTATTGATCCGACTGGGAAAAGGTAGTGCCGCCCCAAGCCATTGAGCTTGGTTGGCATATACGGCGGTCAAACCGCCGATCGCTGATGCTTTAGCGGGGAAAGCCACCGCCTCGGTTGCCACCGCCACCCGAGCGACCGCCACCACCACCACCACCGCCACCAAACCCACCTTTGCGGGGGCCGCCCTGACGTGGACCTTTGTTGCGTTGGCCACCGCCGCGGTTGCGCTCGGTCATCAAATCAACGCTGGTGCGGGTGGGATCAGGCTGGCGCATGCCGCTGTTTTGGTTTTTGTGACCAAATGCATTCACCCCACTTTGAGTGCCCAGGTGGGCATTGGCACGTGGCTGAAAGTCATCGGGCTCCATGCCGCCTTCGCTGTGGCTGTGGTGGCTGGCTGCCGCGGGGTGCGGGTCGCGCGCCACCATGGGGTCGCGTGGCCCTCTGTCGTCCCGGTATCTGTTGCGGCCTTGGCCCCCATTGGGCCTTGGGGGTTTGGCACCGGGCGTGCGCACTTGACCGTTGGGGCGGGGTGCAGAGCGAGGGCCTTGGGCGGCCTTGTTGTCACGCATGCGCTGCATCATTTCTGATCGGGCGGCTTTGGCCGCTGCAGCCATCACGTCTCTGCTGGGGGCTTGACCCAAGCCACCCCACAGGGTTTGGCGGCCCATGGCAATCGGCTCGGCCACTTCGTTTTCTTCAGGGCCAAAGCCATCGATGGCTTGCACCGGCACGGCCTGCCCTGTAAAGCGTTCGATATCGCGCATAAAGCCTTGCTCGTCCAGCGACACCAAGCTGACGGCTTCGCCGGTGGCACCGGCCCGGCCCGTGCGACCAATGCGGTGGACATAGTCTTCGCTGATGTTGGGGATGTCGTAATTGACCACGTGCGGCAACTCATCGATGTCAATCCCACGGGCGGCAATGTCGGTGGCCACCAATGCGCGAATCTCTCCCGACTTGAAGCCGGCCAAGGCCTGGGTTCGGGCGGTTTGGCTTTTGTTGCCATGCAAGGCCATGGCGGTGATGCCATGCTTGTTTAAAAAATCGGCCACATTGTTGGCACCGAATTTGGTGCGCGTGAAAACCAATACTTGGCTCCATTGGTGCGCATCAATGATGTGGGCCAGCAAGGCCTTCTTTTTGCCACGACCGACGGGGTGCACCACTTGTGAAATGCGCTCGACGGTGGTGTTGCGGGGTGTGACTTGAATGCTTTGGGGGTTGCGCAACAAACCATTGGCCAATTCGCGGATCTCGTCGCTGAAAGTGGCCGAGAACAGCAAGCTTTGTTTTTCGCTGGGAACCAAGGCCAAGATTTTTTTGACATCGTGGACAAAACCCATGTCCAGCATGCGATCGGCTTCATCCAAGACCAGTATTTGCACCGTGGACAGGTCCAAAAAACCTTGTTGCTGCAGGTCCAATAAACGCCCTGGGGTGGCCACCAAAATATCGACCCCGTTGCGCAAGCGATCGATTTGAGGGTTCATGCCCACGCCACCAAAGATCACCGCAGAGGTCAGTTGCAGGTACTTGCCGTAAACACGGACAGACTCTTCGACCTGGGCGGCCAACTCTCGGGTGGGGGTGAGGACCAGGGCGCGGATGCCAAACACCCCGTGCTTATTGGGGGTGCTGCGGCTCATCGCCAATTTGTGCAGCAGCGGCAAGGTGAATGCAGCTGTTTTGCCGGTGCCTGTTTGAGCTCCCGCCAACAGGTCTTGTCCCTCCAAAACAGAAGGGATGGCTTGGGCCTGAATCGGCGTGGGGACTTCATAGCCTTGCTCTCGCACGGCTTTCAATATGGCCGGGGCCAACTTCAATTCGTCAAAGTTCATGATGGAGCGCCGTCTCGGGCGCGGGAGTTCGGCCTGATCCACTGTTCAAAACAGCAGCCAGTCATCGGCCAACAGGGTTCACAGGTGGGTTGGTCATGTTTGGGCAGTTTGCCCGACTCAACCCCAGCAGAGCGCTGGTGTTGCACCAACTGGAGGATGCAACGGCGCGATTGTCGCATGAATTGATGTCTTCGAACCGGTGGTGCCACAAGCGCGGATAATCACCGGTTTTCAAACGCGTCTCAAGGATTCTTCGCATGGCCCAGTATGTATTCACCATGAACCGTGTTGGCAAGATCGTGCCACCCAAACGGCACATCCTCAAGGACATTTCGTTGAGCTTTTTCCCTGGGGCCAAGATCGGTGTGCTCGGCCTCAACGGTTCTGGCAAGTCAACTTTGCTGAAAATCATGGCCGGTGTGGACACCGAAATCGAAGGTGAAGCCCAGCCCATGCCTGGCCTGAAGATCGGATACCTGCCCCAAGAACCCAAGCTTGATCCTGACAGCACCGTGCGTCAGGCGGTAGAGGGTGGCATGGGCGAGGTTTTGGCTGCCAAAAACCGATTGGAAGAAATCTATGCCGCTTATGCAGAGCCCGATGCGGATTTCGACAAACTGGCGGCAGAGCAAGGCGAGTTGGAAGCGGTCATTGCGGCCGCTGGCAGCGACAGCGAACACCAACTGGAAATTGCGGCCGATGCTTTGCGCTTGCCCCCTTGGGATGCGGTGATCAAAAACCTCTCGGGTGGTGAAAAGCGGCGGGTGGCTTTGTGCCAATTGCTGCTGTCACGTCCGGACATGCTGTTGCTCGATGAGCCCACCAACCACTTGGATGCCGAGTCTGTCGACTGGTTGGAACAGTTTTTGGCCCGTTTCTCGGGCACCGTGGTGGCCATCACCCACGACCGATACTTTTTGGACAATGCCGCCGAATGGATTTTGGAGCTCGACCGTGGGCACGGCATTCCCTGGAAGGGCAATTACTCCACGTGGTTGGAACAAAAACAAGACCGTTTAGAGAAAGAGCAAAAAGGCGAAGAGGCCCGCGCCAAAGCCTTGAAAAAGGAACTCGATTGGGTCAGGCAAAACCCCAAGGGCCGCCAAGCCAAAAGCAAGGCCCGCATTGCACGTTTTGAAGAGTTGTCTGACTTTGAATATCAAAAGCGCAATGAAACCCAAGAAATTTTCATCCCCGTGGCCGAGCGCTTGGGCAATGAGGTTTTTGAGTTCACCAATGTCAGCAAATCCTTTGGCGATCGGTTGCTCATCGACAACTTGAGTTTCAAAGTCCCCGCCGGTGCGATTGTGGGCATCATTGGCCCCAACGGGGCAGGCAAGTCCACCTTGTTTCGCATGATTGCGGGTAAAGAGCAGCCTGACAGCGGCACCATCAAAATTGGCTCCACCGTGAAGATGGCTTTTGTCGACCAGACCCGCGATGACTTGTCCAATGAAAAAACCGTTTGGGAAGACGTATCGGGTGGTTTGGACATCCTGACGGTGGGTAAATTCGAAATGGCCAGCCGTGCTTACTGCGGCCGCTTCAACTTCAATGGCGGTGACCAGCAAAAGCGCGTGGGCACCTTGTCAGGTGGCGAGCGCGGTCGCTTGCATTTGGCCAAAACCTTGATCGCTGGCGGCAATGTGCTGCTGCTGGACGAACCTTCCAACGACTTGGACGTGGAGACCCTGCGCGCATTGGAAGACGCTTTATTGGAGTTTGCTGGCAGCGTCATGGTCATCAGCCACGACCGTTGGTTTTTGGACCGCATTGCCACCCACATCTTGGCTTGTGAGGGTGATTCGCACTGGACCTTCTTTGATGGCAACTACCAAGAGTACGAAGCCGACAAAAAGAAACGCTTGGGTGAAGAGGGTGCCAAACCCAAGCGCGTGCGCTACAAAGCCCTCAACTGAGGTTTTGCGCGCTGGGCCACCATCCGGTGCCCCAGCGCAACTCCTGCGCTGATTCAACCGCGCTCACGACTGCCATGGCGGTCACCTCTGCCGCCAAGGTGGACAACAGCATCATGTCAGCGGCCATGCCACTGCCCCCGGTGCCCAGGGCAAACAATGTGTCGCCATCCCAAGGCGTGTGAACGGGACGGATGGACTGCGCCAAACCGTTGTGGCCCATTTGTGCCAGCCTGTGCGCTTGCGATTTGGTCAGCACGGCATCGGTAGCGAGCACGCCAATGGTGGTGTTGCTGCCCACAGCGATGTTCGATGGGGTGTGCCCCTGGATGAGCGATGCCACCGTGTCTTGCAATTGCAGGCTCTGCTCTGATACCCGGGCCCCCGCCAAAACACGACCATTTTTGGGATCCACCACATCGCCCAAGGCATTGACCACCACCAGCGCGGCTACCGTGATGCCGTTGACCGTCAATGCGGCGCTGCCTATGCCACCTTTCATGGACAAATGCGGGCCGAAAAGCTTGCCAACAGTGGCACCGGCACCGGCACCCACATTGCCCAAGACCACCGGTGATGCGCTGGCGGACTCGCAGGCCGCCCAGCCCGAAGCCGCATCGGGGCGAAACTGCGGGTCGCCGACACCCAAGTCAAAAATGACGGCCGCTGGCACGATGGGCACACAAGCAGGCCCCACATGGATGCCCCGTCCCTGACGCTCTAACCACTTCATCACCCCGGTGGCGGCATCCAAACCAAATGCGCTGCCACCAGACAGCAAAACGGCATGCACATGCGCCACGCTGTTTTGGACGGCGAGCACATCGGTTTCCCGGGTGCCCGGCGCTGCCCCGCGCACATCAACCCCGCCCACAGTGCCTTGTGGGCACACAACCACGGTGCAACCGGTCGGCCGTTGCGCCAAATTGTGGTGCCCGACCAACAAGCCTTGAACACGTGTCAGCGTGGAATGGGTCTGCATGGGGTGTGCTGGAGTGGGGTGTCAATGGGGAGCATTCTTGACCATTTCAACACATGGCTGATCCCCAAATTTGGGGGGGTTTGGTACCGATGGAACCGGGTTGCACAGTCAATTTTTCATCTTGATCAGAAAGTCGGCAGGGGTGCTTGTTTCTCGATTGTTTCGTGGGTAAACCACTCGATGCGGTGGTCACGCAATTTGAGATGATCTGTAGTAATCATGAAATATTCTGATTTATCATTTTATTTTTATAAATAGTACTTTATAATGAATTTTAGATTTTCAATTTCAGGCCTCAAGAGGTAGATCATGGGTAATAAAGTCAATTTTGATGTGGGCAGCGAGTACTGTGGCACCAGTTATGCGGCAAAAATGTTGGATCTGTCGGTGGGTACCGTCCAATCTTTGGTTGAAAAGAACGAATTGCTGGCTTGGAAGACCCAAGGCGGGCACCGGCGCATCTCGATCCAATCTGTGCGCGACTTCCAGCGCCGCAACAACTACATCACCAAGTCTCACCTGTCCACGGGGCAACGCTTGAAAGTGATGGTGGTTGAAGACGAGGATCTGACCCGACAAATGCTCAGCGACCATTTCCAACAATGGGATTTACCGCTGGATCCCAGTTATTTCAACTCTGCGCTGATGGCGCTGTTGGATTGGCCGCATTTCCAACCCCAGGTTTTGATCACCGATCTGCGCATGCCGGGATTGGACGGTTTTGAATTGATCCGCACGCTGCATGGCCACCCTCGCTATGCCCAAATGGTGGTGGTGGTGGTCACGGCCTTGACCCCTGAGCAAATTGAGGCAGAGGGTGGCTTGCCCGACGGGGTTGAATTGATGCACAAACCCATCGACATGGGCTGGCTCAAAGGGTATTTGAATGCTTTGATCAATATGGGCCAAATGGTCAAGCGCCAAGAAGAAGTGGTGCGCATGCGGGAATTTTGATCCCGCTTGGGGGGCTTGGGCTGGGCAGGGGGTTTTACCCATGACCACGGCTTGAAAGCCTTTTATGCTCTTGGGATGTTCCATCACAGCCCACCATGATGCCCAAGGCCACGCATTCGGGCAGCTCACACAAGCCTTTGCACCTCGCCCACTGGCCGAACCGCCTGCCCCAGGCGATTGGTTTGCCTGCCACCACCCTGTGGGACAACCTGGCCACCAGCGCAGCCAGATATCCGAACAAATGCGCCGTTCATTACTTGGGAACGGCTTGGACTTATCGCCAGATTTTGGAAACGTCGGAACGGCTGGCCGCCTGGCTGGTATCGATGGGGGTGGAGTCCGGGGACCGTGTGTTGCTCAACATGCAAAACTGTCCTCAGTGGCTGATCGCCCACTTTGCCATTTTGCGGGCCAATGCCGTGGTGGTTCCGGTCAATCCAATGAACCGCAGCACCGAGTTGCAACACTACATCGTGGATGCTGATGCGAAGCTGGCGATCACGACCGCCGACTTGGCCCCCGAACTGGTGCAAGCCAGCCAAGCCCTCGCCCCCGGGGAGCAACTCCAGCATTTGCTGGTGACCCAGCACACCGATGGCTTTGATGCCAAAGCCGATCTGGATTTCCCGCTTCCCCCAGCCTGGCGAGATTGGTTGTGGCAAGAGCACCCCTTGCCAGCCTTGGAGGGTGGGCTTGTCCATGGCTGGGCAAGCGCCATCGCATGCCAGCACCGGCCACCCCAACGGACAGTGCAATCGACCGATATGGCCGTTTTGCCCTACACCAGTGGCACCACCGGTTTGCCCAAAGGTTGCATGCACCTGCACCAAAGTTTGATGCACAACGCCATGGCATCGGCTTTTTGGAGCATGGGCACACCTGACAACATCAGCCTGTGCGTGGTGCCCATGTTCCACATCACGGGCATGGTGTCGGTGATGCACTCGGCCATCTACCTGGGGGCCACTTTGGTGTTGATGCCACGCTGGAACAGGGAGGTGGCGGCCCATTTGATCGAACACCACCAGGTCACCCACTGGACCAATATCCCCACCATGGTGATTGATCTTTTGGGCAGCCCAGATATCGGCCCCTCACAACTGCAGAGCTTGGTCCACATAGGTGGGGGCGGTGCGGCCATGCCGCAAGCCGTGGCCCAGCGTTTGCACGATTTGTGTGGGCTCAAATACATTGAAGGCTATGGATTGACGGAAACCTCTGCGCCATCGCACTCCAACCCACCCGATCGACCCAAGCAACAGTGCCTGGGTGTGCCTTTCATGAGCACCGATGCCAGGGTCATCGATCCCATGGGCTTGACCGAATTGCCCCTGGGTGAGGCCGGTGAAATCATCGTCCATGGCCCACAGGTGTTTCAAGGTTATTGGAAGCGACCCGAAGAAACCGCCAAGGCCTTTATCCATTTGGATGGCAAGCGTTTTTTTCGCACCGGCGATTTAGGGCGAATGGATGAAGAAGGTTATTTTTTCATCACCGATCGGCTCAAGCGGATGATCAACGCCTCGGGCTTCAAGGTGTGGCCGGCCGAGGTAGAGGCCTTGATGTTTCAGCATCCGGCCATTTTGGAAGCTTGCATCATTGCCACCCGGGATGCTTACCGGGGTGAAAGCGTCAAGGCCATGGTGGTTTTGCGCGCGTCTCACCGAGGCCAAGTCAGCGAATCCGACATCTTGAATTGGTGCAGAAACCACATGGCCGTCTACAAGGCCCCCAAAACGGTTGAATTTTTGGAAGCCTTGCCCAAAAGCGGCAGCGGCAAGGTGATGTGGCGTACCCTGCAAGAAGCTGAAAACGCCCGAACCAGCACCACCGAGTGAATCGTCTGGCTGGCCCGAGCGGGCCGGGCCGCGCTTGCGCTAAGCTTGCCCCATGATTCAACTCTCCGTCCTGGACCAGACCATTGCCGCGGCTGGTGCTTCTCAAGATCAAGCGGTGCGCAACACATTGGCCTTGGCCCAGCAATGCGAGGCCTGGGGCTACCGCCGTTTTTGGGTCAGTGAACACCACAGCCACCCCAGCATTGTGGGCACCGCGCCTGAAATCTTGATGGCCGCCATAGCGGCCCGCACCCAGCGCATCCGCATCGGCAGCGCGGGTGTCATGTTGCCCCACTATTCAGCCCTCAAAGTGGCCGAGCAGTTCAGGGTGCTCAATGCACTGGCCCCTGGGCGCATCGATTTGGGGGTGGGCCGTGCACCGGGCAGCGACGGCAGGACCGCCCAAGTGCTCAATCCCGACCGCTATGCGTCTGAGCGTTTCCCACAACAGGTGATGGAATTGCAGGCTTGGCTCACCGGTACCCCATTGCCAGCCGGGCACCCCGGTCACGGGGTTTTTGCTTACCCCAGCAGCGACACCAACCCCGATGTTTGGATGTTGGGCAGCTCAGACTATGGGGCCCAATTGGCCGCCCATTTGGGCTTGCCTTATGCCTTTGCCTATTTCATCACCGAAGGCCAGGGCTTGGAGACGGCATTGGATTTGTATCGGCAACATTTCCGCCCCACCGAAAAGCGACCCAAACCCCATGCCACGGTGTGCGTTTGGGCCTTGGCGGCCGACACCGAAGAGCAGGCCTGGCATTTGTTCAAGAGCCGGGCCCGCTGGCGCATGGACCGCAACCTGGGGCGAATCGGCCCGATCCTGCCCCCAGACCAGGCCGAACGCGACTACAGCGCGGCCGAGCAACTGGCCTTGGCACAACTCAAAGCCAATGCTTTGGTGGGGTCAGCCTCGCAGGTGGCCCACAAACTCCAATCGTTGGCCCAGCGCATGGACATCGACGAGGTGGTGGTGATCACCTGGACGCACGACCCTGTCCACCAACGCCGTTCGTACGAGTTACTGGCCAAAGAGTTTGCCTGGGGCAGATCGCCAGCCGCCAGCCAGGCCGAGGCCGCACTGATTTGACCCACGGGTGATATGGAAAGGATTCCCATGTTTTTGACCTCAATAGCGGGCAGTTTGCCCAAGCCCGAGTGGTTGGCCGAAACCGAGAAACTGTGGCCCCAATGGAAGCAAGAAGGTCAGGCCCTGCACCAGGCCAAAGCGGATGCAACCCTGTTGTGGATCAAAGCCCAAGAAGATGCCGGCTTGGACATCATTGGCGACGGTGAACAAGCGCGGCAGCACTTTGTCCATGGCTTTTTGGAGCAGGTTGAGGGCATTGACTTCGCCAACAAAGTCAAGATGGGGATTCGCAACAACCGCTATGACGCGATGGTGCCGCAGGTGGTGGCCCCGTTGCGCCTGAAGGGGCGGGTCCATGCGATGGAAGCGCAATTGCTGCGTGCCCACACCCAGCGCAAAACCAAATTCACCTTGCCCGGGCCGATGACCATTGTGGACACCGTGGCCGATCGGTTTTACGGCGAAGGCAAAGACGGCCGCATCAAAATGGCCATGGCGTTTGCTGAACTGCTCAATCAAGAAGCCTTGGCCTTGCAAGCCGATGGCATTGACATCATCCAGTTCGACGAGCCGGCTTTCAATGTGTATATGGAGGATGCCGCTGAATGGGGCGTGCAAGCCCTGGAGCGCGCCGCCCAAGGCCTGACTTGCACCACGGCGGTTCACATTTGCTACGGCTACGGCATACAGGCCAATGTGGATTGGAAAAACACCTTGGGCCAGGAATGGCGGCAGTATGAAAAAGTCTTTCCGGCGCTGGCCAAAAGCCGCATTGACCAGGTCAGCTTGGAATGCTGGCACTCCCATGTGCCCATGGACTTGATGGCTTTGCTAGCGGGCAAGGATGTGATGGTCGGCGTGATCGATGTGGCCAGCGATGCGGTGGAAACCCCGCAAGAGGTGGCCGACACCATTGGGCGGGCCTTGCAGTTTGTGCGCAAAGAGCATTTGTTCCCCTGCACCAACTGCGGCATGGCCCCCATGGGCCGAGCAACCGCCCAGGCCAAATTACAGGCCTTGGTCGCCGGTGCCGCTTTGGCCCGAGAACGCCTGGCTCAACACTGAGGCGCTGAAGCGACCGCCTCGGGCTTGGCCATGATGCCGGTTTCAGGGTCAAATTCGGCCGCTTTCAGGTACAAAGCCAAGCCAGCGTCCATGGTTTGGGCGTGTTGCTCAAACCACATGCCCACCTCGTGCAGCAATTGGCGCACCAAGGGCAATTGGTTCAAGTCCCGGCCACGGCGCAGGCCTTCGCGCATGACCTGCAAGATGGTGTCGTGTTGTTGGGCATGGCATCCCATAGGGCCAAACTGGGTTTGCGCCATCCAACGGTCTTCCCGCTCAAAATGGTCTTGGGTGTGCAACAGCACGGCCTCATAGCGTTCCATCAACTCTTCATCCGAGGCCATTTGGGCCTGGCCCAGCAAGGCCACAAACTCCACATGCGTCTCATCCATGTGGGCCATGTCCACCGCCAAGTGCTCGTCCCAGTGCAGGCTGGGCTCGCTGGGGGTGGTGTACTTCTCGTCGATCACGATCTCAGACATGGTTCAGGCTCTTTATTCAATACAAATAAGGGTTGGTCATCGAAGCGCTCAGGCCCGTTCAAAGATGGCGGCAATGCCTTGACCGCCACCAATGCACATGGTGACCAAGGCATAGCGGCCTTGGATGCGGTGCAACTCGTGCAAAGCCTTGACGGTGATCAGCGCACCTGTGGCCCCAATCGGGTGGCCCAATGAAATGCCCGAGCCATTGGGATTGACCTTGGCCGGGTCCAGCCCCAAATCTTGGGTCACTGCACAGGCTTGGGCCGCAAAGGCCTCATTGGCCTCGATCACATCCAGGTCAGACACTTTCAAGCCCGCTTTGGCCAGGGCTTTTTGGGTCGCAGGCACAGGGCCAATGCCCATGTAAGCCGGGTCCACACCCGCATGGGCGTAGGCCACCAGCCGCGCCATCGGTTGAAGGCCACGCTGTTGGGCCGCTTTGGCACTCATCAGCAAGACGGCCGCTGCCGCGTCGTTGATGCCTGAGGCGTTACCGGCGGTTACCGTGCCGTTTTCTTTGATGAACACCGGTTTGAGTTTGGAGAAATCCTCCGCTTTGGCACCGGCCCTGAAATGCTCGTCGGTGTCATAGGCCACTTCGCCTTTGCGGCTTTTGAGCATCACCGGAACAATTTGATCTTTGAAGCGGCCTTCGGTGGTGGCGCGCTCGGCCCGCAAGTGGCTCTCCAAAGCCAAGGCATCTTGGGTCTCACGGCTGATACCCCATTTTTTGGCGATGTTTTCGGCGGTGACCCCCATGTGGATGGTTTGAAAGGGGTCATGCAAGGCCCCCACCATCATGTCCACCATTTTGGTGTCGCCCATGCGCGAACCCCAGCGCATGTTCAAGCTGGCAAAAGGAGCGCGGCTCATGTTTTCGGCACCACCACCCACGGCGATGTCGCAGTCGCCCAATTGGATGGATTGGGCCGCCGAGACGATGGCTTGCAGGCCCGAGCCACACAAGCGGTTGACGTTGAAGGCGGGGGTTTCTTGACCACAGCCCGCTTGGATGGCGGCCACGCGCGACAAATACATGTCCTTGGGCTCGGTGTTGACAACGTGGCCAAAAACCACGTGGCCCACTTCAGCGCCATTGACTTTGCCACGCGCGAGGGCTTCGCGCACCACCGTGGCACCCAATTCGGTGGGGGGGATGTCCTTGAGGCTGCCGCCAAAGGTTCCAATGGCGGTTCGCACCGCGCTGACAACAACGACTTCGTTCATGTTTGCTCTCCTTGATGAAGCGTGGGATCACCGCATTCACGCATCGCGTGAATCGGCCACCACTTGATTTCCAAAATCGGCCCGATCCAAATAGGCCAAAACGCGGGCGGCTGCTTGCTCGGGCGTGGACAAAGCACCCGATTGTTTGAGGTTGACAAAATTATCGCGCTCTGGGAACTGGTTTTTGTCCCCGGCGCGCAAATCGCTTTGCATATCGGTGTCGATCACCCCTGGTGCCAGGGACACGATGCGTGCGCCATGCGGCAGGGTCGCCTCTTCCAGGGCCACACAGCGGCTGTAATGGTCCAGGCCTGCTTTGCTGGCGCAATACATGCTGCTGCCAGCCATGGCCCGTCGCCCCAGGCCAGAGGAGATGTTGACGATTTTTTTGGGCACCGCCCAGGCACGGGTGGCGCTCAAAAAAGCAGCGGTCAGCTGCATGGGGGCCTCTAAATTGATGGCCAAGGTGGTGTGCAAAACCTGGTCATTTTGAGGGGTTAACGGGCCCAAATGCCCGATCACCCCCGCGTTGTTGATCAGGCAAGCGCTGGCCAGTTGGGCCGGCTCTTGTTGCTGCAGCCAGGTCAGCAGTTGCTGGGCCACGGGAACGGGTTGCGCCAGGTCGGCCCGCCATTGCGACAAGCTGGCCCCTTGGGCTGCGGCCCAGGCCTCCAGTTGTGGCGAAGATTGGCGCGAAATGCACAACAAAATGGCCCCGGGTCGTTGGCACAGTTGCTGGGCCAAAGCCAGACCCATGCCACGCGAAGCGCCGGTCAAAATGGTGAGGTGTTTCATGGTGGAAGCCAAAGATGTCAACGCTTCATTATGACCAGGGAAAGGGCTTGTGCGCAGCTGGATCCAGCCCGCCGAGTTGCCGTGGTGACAGCCGGTCCAAAACCCAATGCCCATGGGTAAACCCCTGTCTGTCGGCCTTGGTTTTGTCAGGCATCATTCGAACCAGACCCAGGTCGGTCACCGTCACACATGACCCCATCTCAACCCCCGCATGAAAACACCAGCCAGCACACATGGGCCGTGGCTTTGGCCGCTGCAGTGGCATGCAGGGCTGCCCCATGGAATGGACACACAGCATGAGTTTTGAACGTCTTCCCCTCAGCCGTCGCCAATGGTTGCGCTGCGGCACCCTGGGTTTGGCGGGTTTGGCCAGCCAAACCCCCTTTTCTGCATGGGCCCAAGAGACCTGGCCGGCCCGGCCGGTGCGCTTGATCGTGTCCTCTTCGCCAGGCGGGGGCACTGATTTGTATGCACGCATGCTGGCCCAGGCCTTGGGCGATGTGCTCAAGCAGCAGTTCGTGGTGGAAAACCGGCCCGGTGCCAGCGGCAACATCGGTGCCGCAGCGGTGGCCAAGTCGCCCCCAGATGGCCACACATTTTTGGTGTCGGCCAATACCTCCCTGACCATCAATGCCAGCCTGTACAAAAACCTGTCCTACGATGCCGAGCGCGATTTTGTGCCCATCATGCGGGCATTTGCCCCATTGGTGTTGGTGGTGCACCCCAGCACCAAAGCGCGCAATGTGGCCGAGTTGATCGAGCTTGGCAAACGCGAGCCGGGCAAAACCTCGTTTGGATCGGCCGGCACCGGCAGCACCACCTATTTGGGCGTGCGCATGCTGGAAGAAAAAACCGGCGCGCGGTTTTTGCATGTGCCCTACAAAGGCGTGGGACCGGCCTATCAAGACCTGTTGGCAGGGCAGTTGAACTTTCTTTTTCCAGATGTGGCCTCGGCTTTGCCTTTGATCAAGGCCGGCAAAATCATTCCCATTGCCAGCGAGCAGCGCACCCCTTTGCTGCCGGGTTTGCCCACCTTGGCCGAGGCCGGCATGCCCGATGTCAGCACCAACAGTTCATTCAGTTTGGTGGCACCCACGGGAACGCCGGTCGCGGTGATTGAGCGCATGCACCGCGAGTTGCAAGCCATCACCAAGTCGGCCAGCTTTGCGGCCAAATTGGAATCCCAGGGCTTGGTGGGGGAAATCGAAACATTGGCGGGTTTGGCCGCCTCCATGAAAAAAGAGCGGGAAGCTTATGCGGCTTTCATCAAACGCAACAGCATTGTGGCCAGTGACTGAGGACAGGGCATGACCAGTGCATTGACAGCGCAGCACCCCTTGGTGGTGGTGGGTGGGGGCATCGGGGGTGTGGCCATGGCATTGGCCCTGGGTCGGCAAGGCCATCGGGTTCAGTTGCTTGAGCAAGCCGACCAAATTGGGGCCATCGGTTACGGCGTTCAAATGGGCCCCAACGTCATGCCCATGTTGGATGCTTTGGGGGTGGGGGAGGCGGTGCGCGCAGCTTCTTACATGCCGAAAGAAATTTTGCTCTATGACTACCTGACTGGGCAAACCCTCTCACACATCCCGTTGCAAACCGAGGCGTTTTTTCAACGCTACCAATCGCAGCCCTACATCGCGATCCACCGGGCGGACATGCACGAATTGCTGCTCAAGGCATGTCAGCAGCACCCGAACATTTCACTCAACCAGTCGACCACGGTGACGGCTTATGCACAAACCCCCAGCGGGGTGAGCTTGGAAACCGCCCAAGGCCAGCGGATCGACGCGGTCGCCGTGATTGGCTGTGACGGCTTGCGATCGCGCTTGCGCGCCCAAATGCACCCGACGGACGTGCCCCGCGAGTCGGGCTATGTCGCTCACCGCAGCCTGATCCCCATGGACCAGGCACCAGCCCTTGTGCAGCAGCGCCAAAGCGTCACCATGTGGGCAGGTCCGGGTTTGCATGTGATTTATTACCCGCTGCGCCAAGCCAGTTTGCTCAATATGGTGTTGGTCGTGCGCTTGCCAGAACATGTCTCATCCACCCAAGATGGGGCGTACAACGCATACCTGCAAAACCTATTTGATCAGGCACAGCCCGAGGCGCAGCAAGTGGCCCGCTTGGTGAACCTGGAGCGGCGCTGGGCGATTGCAGACCGCGAACCCATTCGAACCTGGCACGACGGCCGGGTCTGTTTGTTGGGCGATGCAGCCCATGCCACTTTGCAGTCTTTGGCGCAAGGCGCTGGCATGGCCATTGAAGATGTGGTGTGCATGTCGCAACAGATCCAGGCCCACGGCACCGATGTGGCTGCGGCTTTCAAAGCCTTTGAACGCGCCCGCTTTTTGCGAACCGCGCGGGTCCAATGGGTGTCGCGCCACCTGTGGGAGGACTTCCACTGCGAGGGTGTGCAAGCGCAGGTGCGCTCTGAAATTTTCAGCCAACGCGATGCGCAAGACCACTACCGGTGTTTGGATTGGTTGTGGACACCCCCATCGGTGGCGGCTTGATCCGGGTCCACCGATGCGGTTTTGCACCGATGTGGCCCAGATCGGGTCATCAACTTCGCCATCGCCATGACTGAAGCCTATTCCATTGAAGATTTGCGCAGGGTCGCCCAGCGCCGATTGCCGCGCGCCTTGTTTGACTTTTTCGACGGCGGTGCCGAAGACGAAGTCACTTTGCGCGCTAACCGCAGCGCTTTCCAGGCGTGGCGATTTCGCCCCCAGGTCTTGCGCGATGTGTCCGAGGTCAATACCCAAACCCAACTGTTTGGCCGCAGCATGGCCTGGCCCATGGCCACCGCACCCACGGGCGCATTGGGCTATGGCCATCCGGGGGCCGACCTGGCCATTGCCCAAGCGGCTGCGGCCGCCGGTATCCCCTACATTTTGTCGAGCACGGCCACCGCATCGATCGAGCGCATCGCTCGCGCCGTTCAAGGCCGCCTGTGGTTTCAGCCCTATACGCTCAAGGACCGAGATTTTTTTGCTAGCCTGATCCGGCGCGCATTGGCGGCCGATTACGAGGCCTTGGTCATCACCGTGGATTTGCCCGTCGGGGGCAAGCGCGAGAGAGACCGCCGCAATCATTTTTCGGTGCCATTTCGGTTCACGCCGCACAACCTGTTGGATTTCGCCAGCAAACCCGCTTGGTGTTGGCAGATGTGGCGACAGCCATTTCCGGTGATGGAGAACTTGGTGGGCTTGGACCAAAATCAAGCCACCAGCAGTGCCAGCGTCATGGCCTCGTCGGTGGGGCGCAACCACGACACCGCCTTTGATTGGGAGATGCTCCAAAAAGTGCGTGACATCTGGCCCAGGCCCTTGGTGTTGAAAGGTGTCTTGCACCCCGCAGATGCCCAACGTGCTTGCGCCATGGGCTGCGATGCCGTGGTGGTCTCCAACCATGGGGGCAGGCAGCTCGACGGCGCTGTGGCCTCCATCGATGCCCTGCCCGATGTGTTGAAAGCGGTCAATGGCCGCATTCCGGTGTGGATGGATGGCGGTGTTCGCCGGGGGCAAGATGTGGTCAAAGCCCTGGCCTTGGGCGCGCAAGGTGTGTTGATCGGCCGCGCCATGGTGTATGGTGCCATGGCCGCTGGTCAAGCAGGCGCGCACCGCGCATTGGCGGTGTTGCAAGATGAGCTCATCCGCACCATGCAACTGTGTGGCCTGTCTTCCCTGTCCGACATCGGGGCTGAATTGCTGGTGCGCCATGCCAATGACCGCGATGGACCGTTGAATCCAACATGGGGTGTTTGAAAAAGTGAATCCATATTTGCGTTTTGTCTGCCTTTGGAGCGTTTGCGCAGCGATCTGCACAACACCCGGTCTGGCCCAAACCCCGGACCCGTCTGTCAGCTACAAACCGGTGCTGGGTCAAATGGGCAAAGATGTGATGTGGTTGCCAACCCCCAAGGAGTTGGTGGACAAGATGTTGGACATGGCCCAGGTCACGGCCAATGACCTGCTGTTCGATCTGGGTGCGGGCGATGGGGTGATCGCCATCACTGCGGCCCAACAACGCGGTGCCCGGGCCGTGGGCATTGAGTACAACCCCAAGTTGGCGGCCTATGCCCAGACCAAGGTGGTGGAGGCGGGGGTTCAAGACAAAGTTCGCGTGGTCCAGGGTGATATTTTTGAGACCGACTTCAGCCAGGCCACGGTGGTCACCATGTACCTGTTGCCAGAGATCAATTACCAACTGCGTCCCACCCTTTTGAAAATGAAACCCGGAACCCGGGTGGTGTCGCATGACTTTGACATGGTCGAGTGGGAGCCCGATGCGGTGGTTCAAACCGCCCGGTCACGGGCCATGCTGTGGGTGGTGCCCGCCCAAGTGGCTGGCGAATGGACATTCAAGCCCATGAATGGTGCCCCATTTGCCGTGCGATTCGATCAAATTTTTCAACGCATCGGTGGCACCATGACCTTGGCCGGTCAATCACAGGCCTTGGTGGGGGCCCAGTTGAAAGCGGACCGATTGAGCTTTCAATACATTGCGCCCGATCAAAGCATTCACACCGTCAGCCTGGTGGTGAATGGCCATCAAATGCAAGGCCAAGACAGTTCATTGGGACTGACGCAAGCACTCACGGCCCAGCGGCGTTGAGCGCTTGTTTGCCTGATCCAGGTATTTGCTGAACATCTGCCACTTGTTTTCAAATTCAAAGGAATCTCACCATGGCCGACCCAAGCCGACCCCATCACGAGACCAGCGCTGAATGGGTCCACATCTCTTTTGCGGAGCCAGCGGCATTCAAATCGGTCTATGGTTTTGCCGGTTCTTTGGGCACCGTGCACCTGGAGGGCATTCGCTATTTGCCCAAGGGCGTGTCGTCTCGCACCCTGGTCATTTACATGCACCCCGCCACCACTTTGCAGTTATTGCCCATGCCGCGCGCCATGGCCCAAGCCGGCTTCCATGTTTTGTGCGCAGGCAGCCGCTATGCCCGCAACGACAGTGCCTTGGTGATGGAAAACGTGGTGGTCGACTTGGGGGCATATGTGCGCCATGCCAAAACAGTGTGGGGCTATGAAAAAGTGGTGCTGGCCGGTTGGTCCGGCGGTGGCTCATTGGCATTGTTCTACCAGTCGCAAGCCGAAAAACCCAGCATCACCCACACCCCGGCGGGCGACCCGTGTCACATCACCACCGCTGGCCTGATGCCTGCCGATGCCTTTATTTTTCAGGCGGCGCATATTTCGCGCGCCATCACCTTTGCCGATTGGATAGACCCCAGCGTCACCGACGAAAACAACCCCGATGTGCGCGACACCGAATTGGACATTTACCACCCTGCGGTACGGCCGCCCTACAGCGCCGAGTTCATGCTGCGCTATCGGCAAGCGCAAATGGCGCGCATCCGTCGGCGCACCGAATGGGTCAAAGACACCTTGGCCAAACTGCGCCGCAGCGGCACCAAAGAAATGGAGCGTGGTTTTGTCACCCACAGGACCATGGCCGAGCCGCGTTTTCTGGATGGTTTGCTCGATCCGAACGACCGGCCCATCGGCACTTGCTTCATGGGGGAGCCAGAGACCGCCAACAACGGGCCGGTGGGCTTGGCACGCTTTTCCACTTTGCGCTCTTGGCTTTCCCAATGGTCACCCGACGACACCAACGCAAACGGTGAAACCTGCGCGGCGGGCATCAGCGTACCCATGCTGTCCATCGAGCACACGGCCGATGATGCCGTGCCCCAACCCCACACCCACCGCATCCACACGGCTTCTGCCAGCAAAGACAAAACCATGGTGGCCATCCAAGGGGCGAATCATTATTTTGTGGGGCAACCCGATTTACTGAACCAAGCCGTTGATCTGTGTGCCGACTGGATGCGAAAGCGTCACTTGGTTTGAAAGGGGCAACATGACCGAAAAACTCAGCGCATTTTTTGCAGGCCAATGGCGCGATGCCTCTGGTCCATCGTATGAGACGCATTACCCCGCCGATGGCAGCGTGGTGGCCCAGTTGCATGCCGCCTCGGCCAGCGATGTGGACGAGGCCGTTCAGGCCGCCGAAAAAGCACGCTTGCAACCCGCTTGGGCCCAGCTCAAGCGGCATGAACGCGCCGCCATTCTTTACCGCATCGCAGCGGGCATTCGTGAACAGGCCGAAGCTTTGGCGCATTGGCAAAGGCTGGACAACGGCAAGCCCATCAACGAAACCCGCGCCTTGGTGGCCAGTGCAGCCGGCACCTTTCAGTTTTTTGCAGCGGCTTGTGAAACCTGGGAGGACCAACTCACGCCCGCCCGGGGCGACTTCCTCACCATGAGCGTGCATGAGCCCTTGGGTGTGGTCGGTGCCATCACCCCATGGAACTCGCCCATTGCCAGTGAAGCGCAAAAAATCGCCCCTGCCTTGGCAGCGGGTTGTGCGGTGGTGATCAAACCCGCTGAAATCACCCCGCGAATGGCGTTGGAATTGGCCCGCATTGCCCAAAAGGCAGGTGTGCCCGACGGTGTGCTCAGCGTCTTGCCTGGCAAGGGTTCGGTGGTGGGCGATGCACTGGTTCGACACCCCTTGGTCCAGCGCATTGCCTTCACCGGTGGCACCCAAGTGGGTTTGGGCATTGCCCGCTTGGCGGCAGAAAAACTCATGCCCACTTCGTTGGAGTTGGGCGGCAAGTCGCCCACCATCGTGTGCGCCGATGCCGATTTGGACCATGCCGTGGCCGGTGTTCTATATGGGATTTTCAGTTCATCCGGTGAGTCGTGCATCGCTGGCTCGCGCGCTTTTGTCCATGCCTCGGTGTATGCCGAATTTCGCCGCCGCTTGCTGGACGGCGTGCGCGCTTTGCGCGTGGGCGACCCGGCCGACGAACGCACCCAAATGGGCCCATTGATCCACCAAGCCCACCGTGCTGAAGTGGAACGCTATGTGCAATTGGGCTTGTCCGAGGGCGGTCAGTTGCTGCATGGTGGTGCGCGCCCGCAGGGCCCTGTGTATGAGCGTGGCAGTTACTTCTTGCCAACCGTGATCGAAGGTTTGCCCAACACAGCACGCATGTGCCAAGAGGAAATATTCGGCCCCGTTTTGGCCTTGTTGCCCTGGCACAGCGAACAAGATTTGCTCGACCAATGCCATGACAACCCCTATGGATTGGCCGCGGGCATTTGGACCCAAGATTACAAAACCGCTTGGCGTTTGGGCAGTGCCTTGCAAACCGGAACGGTGTGGATCAACACCTACAAGGTGTTTTCCATCAGCACCCCGTTTGGCGGCTTGAAGATGAGTGGGGTGGGGCGCGAAAAAGGCCGCCAAGGCATATGGGAGTACACCCGGCAAAAAAGTTTGTACTGGGGCCTCAATGCCCAACCCATGCCCTGGGCCAAGCCCAGTTGATCATGGTTTGAATGCCCATCGAAACAAGGCCTCGCAAGAAGAGGCGTTGCCTGTGACTTTGCGGTCAGCCGGCGTTTTTCAGCACTTGGCGCAGAAAACGGGTGGGCAATGTGGGGCCCAAACCTTGGTTGGCAGGCGTTTGTAAATTTTGCGCCTTGACCAGCGCGTGGGCCCGCAAGTTGGCATACAAAGCGTCGTAGATGGGAAAGCTGGCTTTCAAGATGTCGTCGTCTGACTCATGCTGCAAGATCAGGCCTTCGGCCACCGCCAACAGCCCCACGGCAATTTGGCCCCAGCGGTCGTCGGGCCCGGCCTTGGCATGGTGGACCACATGGTCCACGCCAGCGTGGATGATCGCGGCGATGTCGTGCAAAGACGCATCGGTGAGCGCGTATTTGCGAACGATCTTCTCGAAGGTCGTGCCATGTTCATCGTGCGAACCCAACTCCACCCCGGGCAGTCCAAAGGGTATGGCATCGCTGGGCCGGGTGTTTTCTTGGCCCCAAGGCACGAACACAAACTCAGCTTGGGGGTCCACAAAACGCTTGATCAACCAAGGCGAGGCCACCCGGTCCAGGTGCACAAAATCACGCGTAACCCATTTCATAAATGTCCTTTGTGGTCCGTGGAGGTTCAGTAAATCGCTGGTTCGCTGACCGGGCCGCCAAAGGCGGTCTCCAAAAAGTCAAAGTCACAGCCCTGATCGGCTTGCAAAATATGGCGTGCAAACATCCAGCCATAGCCCCGCTCGTAGCGCGGTGCAGGCGCTTGCCACTGGGCGCGCCGCTGGGCCAGCTCTTCGTCACAGACATGCAGGTGCAATTTCCGGGCAGGCACGTCCACCGTGATCAGGTCGCCGTTTTGAACCAAGGCCAAGGGTCCGCCGATGAAGGCTTCGGGGGAGGCGTGCAAGATGCAAGCCCCATAGCTGGTGCCACTCATGCGTGCATCGGACAGGCGCACCATGTCGCGCACACCTTGGGCGATGAGTTTGCGCGGAATCGGCAGTTGGCCCCATTCGGGCATGCCCGGTCCCCCTTGGGGGCCTGCATTGCGCAGCACCAGCACATGGTCGGCGGTCACCGCCAAGTTTTCGTCGTCCACCGCGGCTTTCATCTCGGGGTAGCTGTCAAACACCAAGGCCGGTCCGGTGTGCTGGCGCAGATGGGGGGCACAAGCGCTGGGCTTGATGACGGCACCAGAGGGGGCAATATTGCCCTTTAAAACCGCCAAGGCACCTTCGGCATACAGCGGGCGGTCCAAGGGGCGAATCACATCGGTGTTGAAAACCTCGGCATCGGCCACGTTGTCGCCCAGCGTGTGGCCATTGACGGTCATGGCATCCATGTCCAAATGGCTGGCCAGGGTTTTGATCAGCGCAGGCATGCCGCCAGCGTAATAAAAATCTTCCATCAAATAGGTGTCGCCGCTGGGGCGGATGTTGGCAATCACCGGCACTTTGCGGCTGGCGCTGTCAAAGTCATCGAGGCTGACTGTGCAAGCCGCACCGGCTCGGCGCGACATGGCCACCAAATGGATGATGGCATTGGTGCTGCAACCCATGGCCATGGCCACGGTGATGGCGTTTTTGAAATGGGCCGGGGTGAGCAATTGGGCGGGTGTGAGGTCTTCCCAAACCATCTCGACGATCCGTCGGCCACAAGCGGCAGCCATGCGGGGGTGGTTGGCATCTGGGGCAGGAATGCTCGATGCGCCGGGCAAGGTCATGCCCAAGGCTTCAGCGATGCCCATCATGGTGGCCGCCGTGCCCATGGTCATGCAAGTGCCGTGGCTGCGCGCAATGCCGCCTTCAATGCCCAGCCATTGCGTGTCGCTGATTTTCCCGGCGCGTCGCTCGTCCCAGTATTTCCAGGCATCAGAGCCCGAGCCCAAGGCCTGCCCCTGCCAATTGCCGCGCAGCATGGGCCCAGCGGGCAGGTAAATGCACGGTACGCCAGCCGAGATCGCGCCCATCAGCAGCCCGGGTGTGGTTTTGTCGCAGCCACCCATCAGCACAGCGCCGTCGATCGGGTGGCTGCGGATCAATTCCTCAGCCTCCATCGCCAGCAAATTGCGGTAGAGCATGGTGGTGGGCCGCACAAAGGCCTCGGCCAAGGAGATGGCGGGCAATTCCAAAGGAAAGCCGCCCGATTGAAAAATGCCTCGTTTGACATCTTCCACCCGTTGCTTGAAATGGGTGTGGCAGGGGTTGATGTCGGACCAGGTGTTGATGATCGCGATCACCGGTTTGCCCGCCCAGTCTTGGGGGGCATAGCCCATTTGCATGGCCCGTGAACGGTGACCAAATGAGCGCAAGTCGTCCGGCGCAAACCACCTGGCGCTGCGCAGTTGATGGGGTTGTTTCATGGGTTTTTCAAGCTCAAGTTCAGGTGAGCATTGAAACACCGTCAGCGGCTGGGGTCAATCGGTAGCGGTCAATGACCCGATGGCCCAGGGGAAGGGGTCTGCAATCACAAGGGTTAACCCTTGTGATTGTTCATGCCGACTCGGGGGGTTTGGCGGGTTTGCAGTCGAGACAAACAAACATGCTGGTTCCCAACAGCTTGCGAAATGTCCCTGATGCCCTGGGTTTGTGCAGACCGCATTTGATGCAGCTCATGGTGCTGCCAGCCAAACCGGTGGTGCCAAAAGGGGAACCGCCTTTTTTCGATTTGTATCGGAGACCGTCTTGAGTGATTTTGGTGGTGTCGTCTGTGGCCATGTCTCTAGAAGATTTCCTTGTGCTCGCCTACCTGTGCACCCAACTGAGGTTCATGGGAATGAAATTGATTGGGTGTGCGGGTCGTATTTTAATCGTTTATCGGGTACCGAGCCTGATGTGTACTTTGTATTTGCTCTCGCTGCATGGTTGGCGGCCTTCAAAGCTGCGGATGTTGCGTTCGGTCACGTTTTTCCCAGGGCTTTCATGGCCTGCGTCTGGCCCCTGTTGGCAAGCTCATCCCAGAGGGCGAGCGCGGCATCCCATCAGCTCTTGGGCGACACCAAGCGCAGTTTCAAGGTCCACGGGGTTTTTTGCCAGGCATCGATTTCTTGGCGGATCAAATGGTGCGATTGCGGAAAACGCTCGGTCCAATTCTCTGGGCAAGAAAACTCAAACAGCTTTTCGCTGGGAACGCAGCGCAACTGAAGCCCTTGCATGGCGGGGTCGCGGCGCGAGTGGCACAAGATGACCGCCATGCGCAATGCCAAAAGTTGTTGCACGACTTGCACATCTTCAAAGTCGATGTCGAGTTTGCGCAACTTGCCATGGTGACCCAGCACCAGCAGGCTGAGGCGATGCAATTCTGGTTGGCTGAAACCCATGACATCGGCATGGTCCAAAATGTATGCGCCGTGCTTGTGATAGTCGCTGTGTGAGATGGACAAACCGATCTCATGCAGCTCACCGGCCCAAGCCAACTTGCGTTGCGCCCGTTCTGTCACGGGCTTGCTGGGCATGTCCATCATGGCGTGGAGTTGCTCAGCCACCGCTTTGACGCGGGTCGATTGTTGGCGATCCACGCCAAATTTTTCGGCCAAACGGTGCACAGAAGCATCTCGGATGTCCATGCCACTGTGGTCGCGCTCGGCCAATTCATACATGGCACCATGTCGCAAAGCCCCTTGGGCCACATGCAAGGCATCGATGTCAAACTGCTCGAACAAGGCCGACAGCACCGCCAAGCCCCCGCCCAAGACCGCCCTGCGGTCCTCCTTGAGCCCCTCCAGGCGCAAGCGGCTGAAGTGCTGCGCCGCTTGCGCGCATTGAATCAGCCATGCCAAACCATCGCGGCTGATTTCGCCAGGTGTCCATCCCGCCATTTGGAGGACATCGGCCACCGCGCCCACCGTGCCAGATGCCCCATAGGCTTTGTCCCACAGGTCATGCGGGTAGGCGGCCAAGGCTTCTTCCAGCACGGCCTGAGCAGCCACCTTGGCCTGGGCGAAGGCCTGGGCGGTGAATTGGCCTTGGCCAAAGTATTTTTGCGACCACGAAACGCTGCCCACACGGTAGGAATTCATGGTCACCGGTTCGCGGTTTTGGCCCAAAATCATTTCGGTGGAGCGGCCCCCCACGTCAATCACCAAGCGCCGCTCACCATCGTTGGGCAGAAACTGGCTCACGCCGATGTAGATCAACCGGGCCTCTTCGGTCCCCGAAATGATTTCGATCGGGTGACCCAGAATTTCATGGGCTTTGCGCAAAAACACATCCCGGTTGCGGGCTTCGCGCAGGGTCTGGGTGGCCACGGCACGCACTTGGTGGGCTTTCAACCCATGGATGCGTTCGCGAAACCGGGCCAAACAATCCCAGCCGCGCTCCATGGCCGCCAAGCTGAGGTTGCGGTGCTCATCCAAATCACCGCCTTGGCGGACAGTTTCTTTCAGGTAGTCGGAGCGCACCAATTGGCCATGTTCCATGCGGCCCAACTCCATTCTGAAACTGTTCGATCCCAGGTCAATGGCGGCAAGTAATTCAGGTGGAGACATTCGGTTGAGGGGAGAGGGGCTGGAAAATGGCTGTACAAATGTACAGAGGGGTTGGAGTTTAAGACTTCTCTGTTGAGAATCAGTGACAAAGGCGTGGCAGTCACGGTTTTAGCGTCAGGCCGAAAAAAAGACCCAGGCCTGATTTTCACCGAATTGTCACAATCCGACCTTAAAGTTTGAGCAGTCCATGCAATGCATGGCTTTACAAAACGGTATGGGTTTGACTTTGAACAAGGATTTGACATGTTGAATATGAAATCTTGCTTGGTGGCCATTGGCATATCCGCGTTGGGTCTGTCGGCGCTGGCCGCGGACATCACGGGCGCAGGTGCCACATTTCCTTACCCCATCTATGCGAAATGGGCAGAAGCCTATAAAAAAGAAACCGGCAAGGGTTTGAACTACCAATCCATTGGTTCTTCGGGTGGTATCCGTCAAATCCGCGCCAAAACCGTGACCTTTGGTGCCACCGATGCGCCTTTGAAGAGCGAGGAGTTGGACAAAGATGGTTTGGTCCAGTTCCCCGCCATCATTGGCGGCACCGTGCCCGTGCTCAATTTGGACGGTTTCAAGCCCGGCGAGTTGCGCGTCAGTGGCCCTGTGTTGGCCGAAATGTTCATGGGCAAGATCAGCAAGTGGAACGACCCCAAATTCGTGGCCCTCAACCCCGGTAAAAACCTGCCCGATCAAGCCATCACCGTGGTGCACCGTGCGGATGGTTCTGGCACCACCTTCAATTGGACCGATTACCTGTCCACCGTGAGCAAAGATTGGTCCGATACCGTGGGCAAGGGCGCAGCCGTCAAATGGCCGGCGGCCTCTTCTGTCGGTGGCAAAGGCAACGAGGGTGTGGCCGCCAACGTCACCCGGGTCAAAGGCGCCATTGGTTATGTGGAGTATGCCTACGTCAAGAAAAACAACATGAATTTCATGCAAGTGCTCAACGCCGATGGCAAGTATGTCAGCCCGGATGACTTGACCTTTGCAGCCGCAGCCGCCGGTGCCGATTGGTTCAGCGTGCCGGGCATGGGTGTGTCGATGGTCAATGCCAAAGGTGCCAACAGCTGGCCCATCAGCACCGCCTCGTTCATTTTGATGTACAAGGACCCGTCTGACAAAAGCTTGGCCCAAGAAGCTTTGAAGTTTTTTGACTGGTCGTTCAAAAACGGCAAGCAAATGGCCGCTGACTTGGACTACGTGGCCCTGCCCGATGCCTTGACCAAGCAAATCCGCGAGCGTGTTTGGACGCAGATTGCCAAGTAATTTTGTCTTTCCAACTGAAACACCCAAGTCAAATCGTTCGCTCGGCTTGATTTGGGTCCATTGACCCCCACAAAGTTCACCATGGCCACATCCGAAAGCCCCGTGTTGAGTCCCCCAACCGAACCGCAGGCGGTGAGTGTGGCTTCGCGTTTGACCGTGGCCAAACGCCAGCGCTTGCAAGACGTTTTGTTCCATGCCATCACCATGGGGTTTTCGCTGCTGGTGCTGGTGGCTTTGATGGGTATTTTGGTCTCCCTGGTCATCAATGCCTGGCCAGCCTTGCAAAAATTTGGGCTTGGCTTCATTTGGCGCGTGGAGTGGGACATCATCAACGAAGAGTTTGGTGCGGCCATTGCGATTTTTGGAACCGTGATGAGCGCATTGATCGCCCTGGTCATCGCGGTGCCTCTGTCGTTTGGCATCGCCGTGTTTTTGACCGAAACATGCCCCGTGTCTTTGCGCAGGCCCTTGGGCACGGCCATTGAGTTGCTGGCGGCCGTGCCTTCCATCATTTATGGCATGTTTGGATTGTTTGTGTTCGCCCCATTGTTTGCCGAATATGGGCAACCCGCGTTGCAATCCACCTTGGGCCAAATGCCCATCTTCAGCTCATTGTTTGGTGGGGCCATGAATGGCATTGGTATTTTGGCCGCTGGCATTGTGTTGGCCTTCATGATCTTGCCATTTATCGCGGCGGTGATGCGCGATGTGTTTGAAATCGTCCCGCCTGTGTTGCGCGAATCGGCCTACGGCATCGGTTGCACCACCTGGGAAGTGGTGCGCAACATCGTGTTGCCCTACACCCAAAAAGGTGTGATCGGCGGCATCATGCTTGGATTGGGGCGGGCGCTGGGCGAAACCATGGCCGTGACATTCGTCATCGGTAATTCCCAGCGATTGGGCACCTCCTTGTTTTCCCCCGGCACCTCAATTGCATCCACCTTGGCCAATGAATTCGGCGAGGCCGATGACTTCCATTTGTCAACCTTGTTTGCCCTGGGTTTTCTGTTGTTTGTCATCACTTTTGTGGTGTTGTCACTGGCCAAATGGATGATGCTGCGCGCTGAGAAGTCCAAAGGCGCAAAAACTTAAGGCGAAAAAAATGGACTTGAACATTTACAAACGCCGCCGTTGGGCCAATCAATTGGGGCTGACCCTGTCCATGATGGCCATGGCCTTGGGCTTGTTTGTCTTGCTGTGGATTTTGTTTGTGCTGTTTAAAAACGGCTTGCAATCGTTGGACTGGGCCATGTTCACCCAATCCACCCCCGCCCCTGGTTCGGAGGGCGGCGGTTTGGCCAATGCGATCGTGGGCAGTTTGATGATGGTGTTGGTGACGGCCTTGGTCAGCACACCGATTGGCATTTTGTCTGGGGTTTATTTGGCCGAATACGGCGATCAAAGCAAAACCGCCAGCGTGACCCGTTTTGTGACAGACATCATGTTGTCTGCGCCGTCCATCGTCTTGGGTTTGTTTGTGTATGCCATCTTGGTGGCCAATGTGAAACATTTCTCGGGTTGGGCGGGCTCCATGGCTTTGTCCTTGATCGCCATCCCGGTGGTGGTGCGCACCACCGAAAACATGTTGCGGTTGGTCCCTGGCAGTTTGCGCGAGGCGGCTTTTGCGCTGGGTGCACCCCGTTGGAAAGTGGCCACCTTCATCACTTTGCGGGCGGCCCAAACGGGTGTGATCACTGGCTTGTTGCTGGCGCTGGCGCGCATCAGTGGTGAAACGGCGCCTTTGTTGTTCACCGCGCTGAACAATCAGTTTTTCTCTTTGGACATGAATGCGCCCATGGCCAATTTGCCGGTGGTGATCTTCCAATTTGCGATGAGCCCCTACGACAACTGGGTGCGCTTGGCTTGGGGTGGGGCTTTGCTCATCACCTTGACCGTCTTGTTCCTCAACATATTGGCGCGTGTCTTTTTCCGCAACAAAACACCATCCTGATTGAAGGGGTCCTCTGCATGCCAAACTCGAACACCGTTGCTGAAAAAACAGCCATTGAGGTGAAAAATCTCAGCTTCTACTATGGGTCTTTCAAAGGCCTGAAGGACATCGATCTGACCATTGCCGAGCACAAGGTCACGGCCTTCATTGGGCCATCGGGGTGCGGCAAGTCAACCCTGTTGCGCACCTTCAACCGCATGTACAGCCTGTACCCTGGGCAACGTGCAGAAGGCCAAATCAAGTTGTATGGCCAAGATATTTTGGATCCCGGTCAAGACCTCAACTTGCTGCGCGCACGCGTGGGCATGGTGTTTCAAAAGCCCACGCCATTTCCTATGTCCATCTACGACAACATTGCTTTTGGTGTGCGGCTTTATGAAAAGCTCAACCGTTCGGAAATGGACGACAGGGTCGAGTGGGCCTTGACCAAAGCCGCCATTTGGAATGAGGTCAAAGACAAGCTGGGCCAAAGCGGCTTGTCCTTGTCGGGCGGTCAGCAACAACGCCTGTGCATTGCGCGTGGCATCGCGGTCAAGCCATCTGTGCTGTTGCTCGATGAACCCACTTCTGCCTTGGACCCCATTTCCACGGGCAAGGTGGAGGAGTTGATCAGCACGCTGAAAAATGAATACACCGTGGTCATCGTCACCCACAACATGCAACAAGCTGCCAGGGTTTCTGACTACACGGCTTATATGTACCTGGGGGAGTTGATTGAATTTGGCCAAACCGAAGCCATTTTCATGAAACCCAACCGCCAAGAGACAGAAGACTACATCACCGGCCGTTTCGGCTGACACAAAGGCAAACCATGGACAAGCACTTATCTAGCCAGTTTGACAACGAATTGCACGGCATTTCTTCGCGGGTGATGGAACTCGGGGGCTTGGTCGAAGCGCAAATCCGACAAGCCATTTACGCCTTGTCGCACTTCAACATTGAGGTGGCCAATGCGGTGATCGAGGCAGAGCAAAAAGTCAATTTGATGGAGGTCGAAATCGATCACGATATCGCATCCACCATTGGCCGTCGCCAACCCACCGCGCGCGATTTGCGTTTGCTCATGGCCCTGTCCAAAACCACTGCCAACTTGGAGCGGGTGGGCGATGAAGCCGAAAAAATTGCCCGCATGGTCAAGTCCATCATTGAAAGCGGGGCTGCACGCGCTTTGCCCAGTTCTGAGTTGAAAGTGGCTTCCGAGTTGGCTTCTGGCCTGCTGCGCAAGGCGCTCGATGCGCTGGCCCGATTGGACGTGCAAACGGCCTTGGTGATCTTGAAAGAAGATGATTTGATCGACCAAGAGTTCGACGGTTTTGTGCGCAAACTCATCACCTACATGATGGAAGATCCGCGCACCATTTCCCCCAGCTTGGACCTGTTGTTTTTGGCCAAGGCGATTGAGCGCATTGGTGACCATGCGAAAAACATTGCTGAATTCATCATCTACATTGTCAAAGGGGCCGATGTGCGGCACACCTCATTGGCCGAAGTGGAATCGGTGGTGCGCTGAGCATGCGGTTGCCCAAGGTATTGATCGTCGAAGACGAATCCTCCATCGCAGAGTTGATTTCGGTCAACCTCAAGCACAACGGGTTTGCCCCCATTTGGGCGGTTGACGGAGAGGCCGCTCAGCTCGAAATCGATGCGGTGTTGCCCGATGTCATTTTGTTGGACTGGATGTTGCCTGGTCAATCGGGCCTGGCCTTGGCCAAGAAGTGGCGCAATGATGCCCGCACCAAAGCCATTCCCATCATCATGTTGACTGCCAGGGGTGATGAGCCCGACAAAGTGTCGGGCTTGAATGCGGGTGCGGATGACTACATCACCAAACCCTTTTCCACCCAAGAATTGGTGGCCCGCATCCGCGCTGTGTTGCGGCGGCGCTCGCCAGAACAAACCACAGAGCGCATCCAAGTGGGTGATTTGGTGTTGGATGGGGCCACCCACCGGGTGAGCTTTCAGGACCAGGTGCTGAAACTGGGCCCTACCGAATTCAAGTTATTGAGTTATTTGATGCACCATGCCGAGCGGGTCCACAGCCGGGGACAGTTGCTGGACAAGGTGTGGGGCGACCATGTCTTCATTGAAGAGCGCACGGTGGATGTGCACATCAAGCGCCTGCGCGAAGCGCTGGGCTCGGCTGGCTTGATGGTGGAAACGGTTCGCGGTGCCGGCTACCGTTTGACCGTGCCCGCGGGTGATGGCAGTGCGTTGAACGACAATCGGCCCAACTGAGGGTTGATGTGCTGGGACGTTTCATTTCATTCGCGTTTTTTATGCTGGCAGGCGCTGTGCTGGGGGCCTTGAGCTACCAGTGGCCTGGCGCTTTTTTGGGGGTCACCCTGGCGGCTTTTTGTTGGTGGGTGTTGGATGCCAGGCGCGGACAGCGTGTCTTGCATTGGTTGCAACAGTCTGCCCAAGACCCCGTGCCGCATACCTGGGGTCTGTGGGGCGAGGTGACCGACCGCGTTTGGCGCATGCACCGTGACGGGGACCGCAAACTTGCGCTGAGCCAGCAGCGTTTGAGTGATTTTTTGGCAGCTATCCAAGCCTCTCCCAATGGCGTGTTGTTGCTCGATCAAGAGGGCAAGATCGAGTGGGCCAACCAAACCGTGGCGCAACACTTGGGGATCGATGTGCTGCGGGATCAGCAGCAGGTATTGACCAATTTGTTGCGCAGCCCTGAATTTTTGAAGTACCAGTCGGTGGCTGATTTCAGCCACGATGTGGTGATTGCTGGGCGCGACGACAAGCCCCAACGCCCTGTTCGAATAGCGGTGCGTTTGCACCCCTACGGCGAGGGTCGAAAGCTGATGTTGACCCGCGATATCACCGCTTTGGAGCAGGCCGAGGCGATGCGGCGTGATTTTGTGGCCAATGTGTCGCATGAAATTCGCACGCCTTTGACCGTCATTGCTGGATTTGTCGAGACCATGCAGTCTTTGAGTTTGGAGCCGCATGAAACCAAGCGTTATTTGGATTTGATGGCGGGTCATTCACAGCGCATGAAAAATTTGGTGGAAGACTTGTTGATCTTGTCGCGCTTGGAAGGCAGCCCCTTGCCAGGCGATGATCAATCGGTGGGGCTTCAATCGCTGTGGAATCAGGCTCAGCATGAAGCCCGGTCTTTGTCAGCGGTCTTGTTTGCCTTGCCGGAACAGCAATTGGATTTTCAATTCCCCACTGAATGCGACGGGTTGGTGTTGGTGGGCATTCCATCGGAGATCCAAAGCGCTTGGTCCAACTTGCTCAGCAACGCGGTGCGCTACACCCCAGCTGGCGGCTTGGTGCAAGCGGCTGCACGCATTGATGGCCGTGGATGTTTGTGCTTATCGGTCAAAGATTCGGGGCCAGGTATTGCGCCAGAGCATTTGTCGCGTTTGACCGAGCGTTTTTACCGGGTCGACAGCAGCCGATCGCGTGACTCAGGCGGAACAGGTCTGGGTTTGTCCATCGTCAAGCATGTGATGCAGCGCCACGGTGGCGAGTTGCGCATCGACAGCCAACTTGGCCACGGATCTCGGTTTGAACTGGTGTTTCCTGCCGCCCGTTTGCGCGGCCTCAGTGACGGGGCTCTGGCCGCGTGACCCGCTGAAGCAGCCATAAAAAAGTGGCCGCTGTCAGGGCCAATGCCAAGCTGCTGCTGAGCCAAAAGGCCATGGGGTCGTTCAAAGGCGCGCTCCAGGGGGTGCCGTGGTAAGCCAGCCATTGCCCCCCACCCAAACCCAAGCCCCAGAGCATCAAGGCGTAAATGAGCAATGGGGCCAATGTCACTTTGCGACAGCGCAGCAAGAACATGCCCAGGGCCTGCATGGCATCGCCCAAGTGAAACAAGGCCAACCACCCCAGCAAACGGCTGCCCATGGCAAACACCTCGGCTTGCTGTGTGTACAAACCGGCCAGGGGCTGTTGGCAAAGCCACACCAACAAGCCCAATGACAGGGCACACAAGGCGACCATGCGGATGCCCAAACGCTGCACAGCCAGTGCCTGGGCCTCTTGCCCAGCGCCAATCCAGTAGCTCACCCTGGCGCTGATGGCGATCGACAAAGACAAGGGCACCATGTAGAGCAAAGTGGCCACATTGGATGCGATCTGATGGGCGGCCAAGGGCAAGTTGCCCATGCGGGCAATGAACAAGGCCATGAACGCAAACGAGGACACTTCGACCAACAGCGATAAACCATTGGGCAGTCCCATCGCCAACATCGGGCGCATGGTGGACCAATCGGGACGGCGCCATGGCGAGCCGATGCGCAAGGCGCGGTACATGGGTGCCCAAACCAGCAGGCCCACCATGGCCAACAGCATGGCCAAGTTGACCCATAAAGTGGCCCAGGCACAGCCCTGCAAACCCATGCCCATGTGATCGCCCCAGCCCAATGCCAAAACGATGGACAAGGGAATTTTTGCCGCCAAGGAGATGACTTGGATCAGCGTGACCACACGGGGGTGTCCCAGGCTTTGGTTCAAGGTGCTGAACATGCGAAACAACAAAGCCGGTGCCAGTGCCCACGACAAAATGAACAAATAGTCTTGCACCACGGTCTGCAATGCATCGGGCACCTCGGTCCATTGAAGGATGGCTTGCGGATGGCACAACAACAAGGCCCCCACCAGGCTGAGCAAACCGCAGATGTACAAACCTTGCTCAAAGCAATGGCCAATGGCCCGTTTGCGACCGGCCCCAACGTGTTCACTCAAGATGGGCAGCAGGGCTTGCAGCACACCCATCAGTGCGACAAAAACGGTGATGTAGATCGACGAGCCAACCGACAAGGCCGCCAAGGCCTCGGGCGAGTCACGCCCCGCAACCAAGGTGTCGGTCACACCAAAACCCATGACCGCAATTTGCCCAACGAAGACGGTGGCCGCATTCCCTGCGATCAAGCGCCGTTCATTCATGGTGTCAAACGGTTTTCAGCCGCAGATGCATTGCGCCGATAGATCAGCAAGTTTTCATAGGTGCGTGTGGGCCGATTGACCTTTTGAACGGGCGACCATGCTTGGAGCTGGGGCGCGTTTTGCGCTTGAGCGGCCCATTGGGCATCCACCAACAGCCAAGGGCATTCGTTTTTGACGGTTAAGTTGTGTAATTTCCAAGGGCCGTGCCATTTCAAGGCGGCCAATTGACCCGTGGTCAAACCTTGGACAGCCATGCAGGCATCGGCGGGGATGACTTGTTTGACTTGGTTGACCAAAGGCAGGTAACTGCGCGCGTAGTTGAGCAAGGGCAACCACAGCGTCATCAACAACAGCCAGCACAGGGCCGCCCCCGCCGATGGCAAGACCAGGCTTTTCCACAAAGCCGTTCGGTGGCGACCGACACGCCAATGCACCAGCCAACACCATGAGGCGGTGCCCATCAAGGCCAGCAGAAATGGGATCCATTCAAAAGACGGCGCAAAGCCTGGGGCCAAGCGGGCCACATTGGCCGCAGGTTGAGGCGGCCAGCCGGTTTGCATGGCCAGCCAAACCACCCAAATGATGATGCCGCAGCCAGAGAAAAACAGCAGTGTGAACCAGTCAATCAAAGCGGTGACGCTGCGTTGCAGGGTTGGCAGGGCAAAAGAGGCCAGGGCGGCATAAGCCGGTAAGGCGAGCAGCAAGGTGCGTTCGGATGCCGTGGTGAAGATGCTGGTCAAGCTGACGATCACCACCATGGTGAGCGGCCAAACCACATGCAGTGACCATTGGCGACCCCATTGCCGTCGCCAACTCCACAAAGACCACAGCGCCAAGGGCCAGCAGGGCCAGGTGAACCACAGCATCAACTCCATCAGGCTGCGCACATCGGCCCAGGGGTGGTGCCAATCGCGCAACCGCCACCGCCACAAATCCAATCCCTGGGCGAGTGCGGCCAGCAGCACCAAGGCCATCAACCACAGCAAGGCCAGTCGGATGCGGTGGTTTGATTTCAATTCTGGCGACCACACCACCAAACACAGCACGGCCAAGCCCAAGAGAATGGCCAGCGAAGGCGCACCACTCAGGGCCAAGGTGAAGAGACCGGTGATGGCAAACGCACTGCCAGGCCAGGCTTGGGTGCGCAAAAAGGCCACGCCCATGAACAAGGCACTGCAACCGCCCAGTTGCACCAACATTGGCGTTGTTTCATGCAAAGGCAGGGCCAATCCCAAGGTGGCCACCAAGGCCAGCAGGCCTGCATCGGCCAGTGTCCTGGCGTAGTCTTTGGGGCGTGCTTCACCGCCAAAGGCAAAGCTCACGGGTTGGGCCTGGGGGCTGCGGGCCAGTGCATCGATGGCATTCCAGGTCATCACCAAAACCAAGGTTGCCACGGCGATGAATGGCAGACGGGCAGCGATCAAAGGCGAGATCCAAGCCGGGGCCCATGCCATCGACCATGCGCCCAACCAAAAAGGCAGCAAGCCATCCAACTCGGGGGGGGAACCCAACAGATGGGGTTGCCACCATGGGCTATCGCCTTGGACCAAGGCCAGCATTTGGCCCAAAGCGGCCATGTCCCAAGGTCGCCAGGGGTCGCGCCCCAAAAACCCAGGCAATACATAGGCGGCACACAAGAGCATCAAACCCCAGCGCGGCAAACGGCGCACGCCGCTTTGGGCAACGATGGCGGGGCTTGGCGTTTTCACAGTGGTAGGAATTGGGGGTAGGGCTTCAAGTCTGTCACAAAACCCATAAAAAAAGCAGCGCGGTCATCCCGTGCTGCTTTTGGGTGGGCGTTGGGGCCTGTTATTTGGCGGCCGTCTTGTACTTGTTGCGGAATTTCTCCACGCGACCACCCATGGTGTCCACCGACTTTTGCGTGCCGGTGTAGAAGGGGTGGGATTCGCTGGAGGTGTCGAGCTTGTACAAGGGCAATTCGCGACCGTCGTCCATCTTCACCATTTCTTTGGTGTTGGCACAGGAGCGTGTGACAAATTTGAAGCCGTTGGAGAGGTCAACAAAACAGACTTCGCGGTAATTGGGGTGAATGCCTTCTTTCATGGGGGTCCTTTGATCAACTGCAACAGCCTTGCCAAACCATTTCGGCACACTTTTCGCAAAGCTTTGGATTATGCCACGCTTTACCCGCCACGCCGCATCAGGTCAAAGAAGTCGACATTGGTTTTGGTGGACTTCATGTTCTTGAGCATCAGTTCCATGGACTCGATTTCGTCCATGTTGTAGATGAACTGGCGCAGGATGCGGGTTTTTTGCAGGATTTCGGGTTGCAGCAGCAACTCTTCGCGGCGGGTGCCGCTGCGGTTGAGTTGAATCGCTGGAAACACCCTTTTTTCGTACAAACGCCGATCCAGGTGGATCTCGCAGTTACCGGTGCCCTTGAACTCTTCAAAAATCACTTCGTCCATGCGGCTGCCTGTGTCGACCAAGGCGGTGCCGATGATGGTCAAGGAGCCGCCTTCCTCCACATTGCGTGCGGCACCAAAAAAACGCTTGGGTCGCTGCAAGGCGTTGGCATCCACGCCGCCGGAGAGCACTTTGCCGGAACTGGGCACCACGTTGTTGTAGGCACGCGCCAAACGGGTGATGGAGTCGAGCAAGATGACCACGTCTTTTTTCAGTTCGACCAAGCGCTTGGCCCGCTCGATCACGATTTCAGCCACATGCACGTGGCGGGCGGCGGGTTCGTCAAAGGTGGAGGCAATGACCTCCCCCCTGACGCTGCGCTGCATTTCAGTGACTTCTTCGGGGCGCTCATCCACCAACAAAACCATCATGTGGCTGTCGGGGTAGTTGGCCGTGATGGCATGGGCGATGTGCTGCATCATCACGGTTTTTCCGCTTTTGGGCGGTGCCACCAGCAAGGCGCGCTGGCCTTTGCCAATGGGGGCAATGATGTCGATGATGCGCCCGGTGATGTTCTCTTCACCCTTGATGTCACGCTCCAACCGCATGTGCTCCTTGGGGAACAGCGGCGTGAGGTTTTCAAACATGATCTTGTGTTTGTTGTTCTCAGGCAGATCGCCGTTGACCTTGTCGAGCTTGGTCAGGGCAAAGTAGCGCTCGCCATCTTTGGGGATGCGCACCTCGCCTTCCACCATGTCACCGGTGTGCAAGTTGAAGCGCCGCACCTGGCTGGGGCTGATGTAGATGTCGTCGGTGCTGGCGGTGTAGCTGGTGTCTGGGCTGCGCAGAAAACCAAAGCCATCGGGCAAGATTTCGAGCACGCCGTCGGCAAAAACCTGCTCACCCGCGCGAGCGCGCTTTTTGATGATGGCAAACATCAGCTCTTGCTTGCGCATGCGCCCGGTGTTTTCAATTTCCAGGGCTTCGGCCTGCTTGAGCACTTCAGACACGTGCAGTGCCTTGAGTTCGTTCAGATGCATGAGGTGACTCCTGTGATGGAGCTGTTCAAAAAAAAAGGGGGGAGGGGGGAGCGACCGCTGGGGCCATTCGATCCGCTTGGGACCCGTCTGAGAGAGGAGGCGGGCTGTGTCAGCCCAGGCATTATGACAGGAAAAAAGCCTGGGCCGTGTGGGCCCAGGCTTTGGGGATCAGGCCAATTGCTGGTCGATGAACTCGGTCAATTGGGCTTTGCTCAAAGCACCCACCTTGGTGGCGGCCAGTTGACCGCCTTTGAAGATCATCAAAGTGGGAATGCCGCGGATGCCGAACTTGGCCGGGATGTCGCGGTTTTCGTCCACGTTCATTTTGGCCACTTGCAGTTTGCCTTGGTAGCCGTTGGCCACATCGTCCAGAATGGGTGCAATCATTTTGCAAGGCCCGCACCATTCGGCCCAGTAATCCACCAAAACAGGCGTGTCTGATTGGAGAACATCGGCTTCGAAGGTTTGATCGGAAATGTGTTTGATGAGATCGCTGGCCATGTGGTGTCCTATGGGGATGATGCGAAATGGTGAAAGGTGACGAGCCTTGACCCCGGCACTGGTTCCACAGTTAGAGCTGCTTGGTTCCCCACCTGACTCGGTTGGCCGCTTTGCCATGCGGGAAGGCCCGTCGCGGGCGATTGTAGGCCAAGGGTGGTTACTGCGTCATAGAATCACCGCCATGTCTTATTTGGTGCTCGCCCGCAAATACCGCCCGAAAAACTTCACCGAAATGGTGGGGCAAGAGCATGTGGTGCGTGCTTTGGTCAATGCCTTGACCCAGCAGCGCTTGCACCATGCCTATTTGTTCACCGGTACCCGGGGTGTGGGCAAAACCACCGTGTCGCGCATCTTGGCCAAGTCCCTCAACTGCCAGGGCGCAGATGGGCAAGGCGGCATCACCGCCGAACCCTGTGGGGTTTGTGATGCCTGCCGTGACATCGATGCCGGGCGTTTTGTCGACTACACCGAACTGGACGCGGCTTCCAACCGCGGTGTCGATGAGGTGCAGGCTTTGCTGGAGCAAGCTGTCTACAAGCCTGTGCAGGGCCGCTTCAAAGTGTTCATGATCGACGAGGTTCACATGCTCACCAACACCGCTTTCAATGCGATGTTGAAAACCTTGGAAGAGCCGCCCGACTACCTCAAATTTGTGCTGGCCACCACCGACCCGCAAAAGGTACCGGTCACGGTGTTGTCGCGCTGCTTGCAATTCAATTTGCGGCCCATGCCCCCCTCGGTATTGCTCGATCACCTGACCCATGTGTTGCAAGCCGAAGGGGTGCCGCACGAGGCACCGGCCTTGCGATTGATGGCCCGTGCCGCGCGTGGCTCGATGCGCGATGCCCTCAGCCTCACCGACCAAGCCATGGCTTTTGGGGCCGGACAGGTCATGCTGTCATCGGTGCAGCAAATGCTGGGAGCGGTCGATCGCAGCCATGTGTTGGCATTGATCGAAGCCTTGGCCCTGGGCAACGGGCAACAAGTGGTGCAAACCGTCGATCAATTGCGCGACCTGGGCTTGAACGCGGCCTCCACCTTGGAGGACATGACCGTGGTGCTCCAGCACATGGCGGTTTTGCAAGCCGTGCCGGGTGCGGCCGACGAAGAAAACCTGGACGAAGATGCCCAGGCCGAGCGCCATTTGGCCCGTTTGATGCCCGCCGATGAAACCCAGTTGCTCTACAGCATGTGTTTGCACGGGCGCGCCGAGCTCGGTTTGGCCCCCGATGAATACGCTGCATTGACCATGGTGCTGCTGCGTTTGCTGGCCTTCAAGTCCCACCCAACCAGCCGCCCCGAAGCGGAAAAAAAAAGCCTGAAATCCGCTGAATCGCCCTTGCCCTCTCACGGCATGGGCACCAGCAGCGCCCCCCTTCAAACCCCACCCCCCGCAACGCCAGCAGCGGCCAAAAGCCCGGCGGTTTTGCCACCAGGGCGACAGGTGCCGGTGCGCGAGGCCAGTGCCGCCAAGCCCGTGCCAGCCCCCTCAGCCCCACCGATGTCGGGCCCCAGTGGCGGTGCCGTGCCGGTGCGCGATCCAGGGCCTGCGGCCGAGCGCTTGGACAAGCCCCAAGGCACACCCGAGGTGGTGTTGGTCACCACCGAAGAGGGCGACTTTTGGCACAGCGTGGTGCAACAAATGGTGGCCGCTGAGCGCATCACGGCACTGGTGCGCGAGTTGGCTTTGCAGTCGCAATTGGTCGGCCGCGACACCCAGGAATGGTTGTTGCGCATCGAGCGCGAATCCTTGCACAACCCCACGGCCCGTGAACGTTTGGAGTTGGCCTTGGCCGATGCGGGCCATCCGGTGCGCTTGACCCTGGAGGTCGGCCGCGTCACCGATAGCCCAGCCAAACGCGCGGCCGCTTTGGCCGCGCAGCGCCAACGGGAGGCCGAAGCCATCATCTTGGGCGACCCCTTTGTGCAAAAAATGATGCGCCAATATGACGCGAAAATTGTTCCCGGATCTCTTAAACCTGTATGAAAGAAAACCACCATGTTCAACAAAGGACAACTCGCTGGCCTGATGAAGCAAGCCCAGGCCATGCAAGACAACATCAAAAAAACCCAAGAAGAACTGGCCCACATCGAAGTCACCGGTGAATCCGGCTCCGGTCTGGTCAAAATTTTGATGACCTGCAAACACGAGGTCAAACGCGTGAGCATTGACGCGAGCTTGCTCAGCGACGACAAGGACATGTTGGAAGACCTGGTGGCCGCTGCCTTCAATGATGGCGCGCGCAAGGCCGCTCAAACCACGGAAGAGCGCATGGGCAAACTCAATGCGGGCATGCCCCCAGGCATGAAGCTGCCCTTTTGATGGCCAACAGTCCCAGCCTGGAAGCCCTGATGGTGGCCTTGCGCCGCCTGCCAGGGGTGGGTGTCAAGTCGGCCACCCGCATGGCCCATCATTTGTTGCAAAACGACCGGGAAGGGGCCCAATTGATGGCGCAAGCCATTGCCCAAGCCTTGGACAAAGTGGGCCATTGCCAGCGTTGCCACACCTTGTCTGAAATGCCGGTGTGCGCCACCTGCGCCGACCCGGCCCGCGATCCCACCCGCTTGTGTGTGATCGAAACCCCGGCCGATCAATTGGCGCTGGAACGCACCGGGGCTTACCAAGGGACTTACTTTGTGTTGATGGGGCGCATCAGCCCCATCGAGGGTTTGGGTCCGCATGAAATGGGATTGCAAAAACTGATCGACCGCGCCTGTGACGGTCAGGTGCAAGAAGTGATTTTGGCCACCAACTTCACCGCCGAAGGCGAGGCCACCGCCCATGTGATCGGTGAAGTGCTGAAAAAACGGGGCATCCAAGTCAGCCGACTCTCGCGCGGCGTGCCCATTGGCAGCGAGTTGGAATTTGTCGACCTGGGCACCATCGCCCATGCCTTGCTGGACCGGCGAAACACCTAAGTGATAACCCTTCGGGGATGACACCGATGCGTGGGGGGTTCGGGCGGAATAATATTTTTTTCCCACGCCGAACCTTGTTTTTCAGTCCAATTCATGAAAGCCCCAGACCTTGATCGCCGTCAATGGATCCTTGCCAGCGCGTGCGCTGGCCTGGGCTGGATGGGGTCTGCCGCGCACGCGCAAACGGGCAAACCCGAAAAAACCAAGGTCGCGATCGCTGTGGCGGGCAAGGCCTCTTTGAATCACTTGCCTTTGACCTTGGCCGAGCAATTGGGCTACTTCAAGGCCGAAGGCCTGGAGGTGAGCATCACCGACATGGCCACGGAGAGCCAAGCTTTGCGCGCGATGCTGGGCGGCGCGGCCGATGTGTGCGCGGGGGCCTATGAACACACCATCCACTGGCAAACCAAGGCGCAGATGTTCAAAGCATTTGTGCTGCAAAGCCGGGCACCGCAAATTGCGCTGGGCGTGTCGACCAAGACCATGGCGCAATACAAAACGGTGGCCGATCTGAGAGGCAAAAAAATCGGCGTGACAGACCCGGGGTCTTCGACCCACATGCTGGCCCAATTGATTTTGTCGCGCGCTGGCATCAAAGCCAGCGAGGTGAGTTTCATGGGCGTGGGCCATGCCATGGGCGCTTTGGCGGCCATGCGCTCGGGGCAAATCGATGCCATCAGCCACCTGGACCCGGTGATGACCCTGCTCGAGCAGAAAGGCGAAGTCAAAATCATCAGCGACACCCGCACCATCCGGGGCACCTTGGAGGTGTTTGGCGGGCCTATGCCTGCTGCCTGTTTGTATGCCCACATGGACTACATCGCGCAAAACCCCAACACCTGCCAAGCCTTGACCCATGCCATGGTGCATGGCTTGAAGTGGTTGCAAACCGCAGGCCCTTCCGATATTTTGAAAACCGTGCCCGAAAGCCATTGGTTGGGCGACAGGGCCTTGTACCTGGCCTCGTTTGACAAGATCCGTGAAGCTTTGAGCACCGATGGCTTGATGCCGCCAGATGGGGCCAAGACCGCTTTCAAGGCCATGGCCCGCCTCGATGAGTCGCTCAAAGCCGACAAGATCGACTTGTCCAAAACCTATACCAATGACTTCGCCCGCCGGGCCAAGGACAAATTCAAGGCCTGATCTTTACCAACACCGCGCCATCAACGCGCCTTGGCGGTTTGCACATCTTGGTTTTTGACCGCCTTCTTTTTGGCTTGGGTTTTCTGGTTGCCTTTGGCGGGGCCTGATTTGGCCGCCACAAAAACCACCAGCGATTGCCCGGTTTTGAGGGGGCTGCGCGGGCTGAGCTTGTTCCACTCGGCCAATTGCTCGGTGCTCACCTTGTAGCGGGCTGCCACCGCTTCGAGGTTGTCTTGGGGCTTGGCTTTGACCACCACCCGTTTGAGATGGGCTTCGGGCGACAGGTCGAGACGGCCATGGTCAGCGATTGCCGACGACACGTCCTCTTCCATGCGCACCGAACGCGGCACCAGCAGGGCCGAACCCGACTTGATCAGCATCTGCGGCGGAATGCCATTGAGCGCGCGGAAATCAGCCTCGGTCATGCCAGCGCGCTTGGCGGCTTCGGCCACTTTGATGCTTTTGGGGGTGACCCAGGCGGTCCAGCTGGCCATGCGGGCTTCGCCGTGTTGGGCGAAATTGCGCATGAAAATTTCGGCATTGTCCCAAGGCAACAACAACTGCGGCGTGCCCGCTGCCAGCAACACAGGCCGGTTGGCCGAGGGGTTGAGGGATTTGAAATCTTCCAGCGACACATCGGCCAATTTGGCGGCCAATTGGACATCGATGTCGCGGGTCAGCGGCACGGTTTGGAAATAAGGGTGGTTGGGAATGTGCGGCAATTGCAGGTTGTAAAACTGCGGCATGGCCACGATGTTTTTCACCGCTTGCAATTTGGGCACGTAATAGCGCGTTTCGGTGGGCATGTTCAGGTCGGTGTAGCTCAGCCCGGCTTGGTTGCGTTGGTTGCGTGCCAGCGCCTTGCCCACATTGCCTTCGCCCCAGTTGTAAGCGGCCAAGGCCAGATGCCAGTCGCCAAGCATGTTGTGCAACTTTTGCAAATAGTCCAAGGCAGCCCGGGTGGAGGCGAGCACATCGCGGCGGTCGTCGCGGAAAGCGTTTTGCTTGAGGTCAAAGTTTTTGCCGGTGGCGGGCATGAACTGCCACATGCCGGTGGCGCGTGCGGTCGAGACCGCTTGTGGGTTGAAAGCGCTTTCAATGAAGGGCAACAAGGCCAGCTCGGTGGGCATGCCCCGGCGTTCAATTTCTTCCACGATGTGGTAGAGGTATTTGCTCGAGCGATCGGTCATGCGCTGCAAATAGTCGCCGCGCGCGGCATACCACTGGGTGCGGTCCAGCACCAAAGGGCCTTCCAAATCGGGCATGGCAAATCCGCGCCGGATGCGGTCCCACAGATCCGCTGGCAAGTCCAAGCGCGAAATCGCCGAGGTGCTGGACGGGGCTGGCGTCAAGGGGCTCAAGGCGGTGTTGGGTGTGGTCTGGGGCGCTGGGGCCTTGGGCTCAGCCAACACAGGGGATACCTCACGCCAGCTGACATCCGCTTTGGGGTTGCCGCCAGCGCCAGGGTCACTGGCCAGTGGGGCTGTGCCCACGCAGGCCGTGGTCAAACAGCAGGTGATGGCAATGAGGAGCAGTCGGTGGATCAAAATTTGTTCTTCCATTCGCGCAAGTGGGCAAAGACAGCCACCTCGTCCAAGGCTTGAGGGCTGCGTTGCTGCACCGCCTCGATCACCGAGGCTTGACGGCTGCGCAAAAAAGGGTTGATGGCCAGCTCTTGGGCCAGGCTAGAGGGCAAGGTGGGTTGGCCCCGCTCGCGCAAGCCTTGGCAGCGGACATGGTAGGCCTGCAATGCGGGGTTGTGCGGCTCCACCGCCAGGGCAAACCGCAGGTTGGACAAGGTGTATTCGTGGGCACAGCAAACCTGGGTGTCGCCGGGCAAAGCGGCCAGCCGGTCCAAAGAAGCCAACATTTGGGCGGCCGTGCCCTCAAACAAACGGCCACAGCCACCAGAGAACAAGGTGTCGCCACAAAACAGCAAAGGCGCGGTATCGGCAGCGGGTACAAAGTAAGCGATGTGGCCAGCGGTGTGGCCGGGCACATCGAGCACTTCGACGCGCTGGCCTTGCCAATCAAAGGCATCTCCGCCGCTGAGGGGCACAAACGGGCCCGGAATGGCCTCGCCCGCAGGTCCATAGACCTGGGCCTGGGTGGCGGTGCGCAGCATGTCCACGCCACCGGTGTGGTCGGCGTGGTGGTGGGTGACTAAAATCGCCGCAAGCTGCAGTTGCAAGCGCTGCAAGGCTTGCAAAACAACCTCGCCGTCACCCGGATCGACCACCACCGCATGGGTGTTGGTGTGCCACAGCCAGAGGTAGTTGTCGTTGAAGGCGGGCAGTGGTGTCAGTTGCATGGAGCCTCAAATTATAGAAACCCTCGGATTGAACGCTTGGTGGCAAAGCCCACCCGGGCAATATGTGCTGAATTGGCAGCAGTCCCAGTTTGACCGCGTGGTCAGCGACTTGTTCGGCTACCACGCCTTGCAAGTGGGTTTGCCCCAAATCGATACCTTGCGCCACAACCGCATGCCGCACCGCTGGGTGGCGTGTCGCCACACCAGCGATCTGGCGATTTGGCAACAACACGGCCAAGCCGCCCATGCCCCATCGCCGGCGGTGTCGGCACTGGTGGCTGAATCGGTGGCCTTGCCGTTTGCCGACCAGTCCTTGGATTTGGTGGTGTTGCCCCATGGCTTGGAGACCAGCCTGGACCCGCATGCCACCTTGCGCGAGGTCGAGCGGGTCTTGGTCCCCGAGGGTCGCTTGGTGATCTCGGGGCTCAATCCCATGAGTTTGTGGGGCTTGCGCCAGCAAAGAACCCGTTGGCTGCAGCGCTGGGGGGCGAAAGACGAATTCGTGCCCGATGTGGGCGATTGGATGGCTTATTGGCGCTTGCGCGATTGGCTCAAACTGCTGAGCTTTCAGGTCGAGCGGGGCAGTTTTGGCATTTACCGGCCAGCGGTGGACAAACAACTGTGGTTGCAACGATGGGCCTGGATGGACAACGCGGGCGAGCGATGGTGGCCGGTGTTGGGTGCGGCTTATTTTTTGGTGGCGATCAAACGGGTGCACGGCATGCGCATGCTGGGCACCTCATGGCGGCGCGCTGCGGCGGTGGCGGTGCGCCAAACCAGCACCGCCAAAACCCGACCTGCGGTGACCCAAAGGCAAAACGGCGAGGTGATCGATGAAATGCGTTGAGATTTACACCGACGGGGCCTGCAAGGGCAACCCCGGCCCCGGCGGCTGGGGTGCATTGCTGATGAGCGCTGGTCGGGAAAAAGAGATTTTTGGGGGTGAAAGCCTCACCACCAACAACCGCATGGAGTTGATGGCGGTCATCGAGGCCTTGCGCGCCCTCAAACAGCCCTGCGAAGTGGTGCTGCATTTGGACAGCGAGTATGTGCGCAAGGGCATCACCGAATGGGTGGCCGGTTGGAAGGCCCGTGGCTGGCGCACCGCGTCCAAACAGCCGGTCAAAAACGTGGATTTATGGCAGCAGCTCGACGACGTGGTGAACCAATCGGGCCACCGCATCGATTGGCGTTGGGTCAAAGGCCATTCGGGCGACCCAGGCAATGAGCGGGCCGATCAGTTGGCCAATTGCGGCGTGGACTCGGTCGTGTCATCTATGTGACAGCGGCCTGGGCCGCTGGGGGGGGCCTGGTCGAGCCGTCAGGCCTGGCTATCCCCCACAATCGGCCACTGTTTCCAAAATTTGTCTTTTCCAACACTCTGAGACATGGCCAAAAAAATCATATACCCCGTGGTCGCGATCCTTGGCATTGCCGCTGCATCCGGTGCAGCCTGGTGGTACCAACAACCCAACAAGGCTGGCCCAGAAATCGTCACCCTCAAGCCCAACACGGGCGGTGCCCCTGCACCCGGTGGTGCTGCGGGTGGCCCACCCAGCGGGCCTCGGGCCATGGGCGTTGAAGTGGCCCAGGTGGTCAAGATCAGCATCCGCGACGATGCGCAGACCGTGGGTACCTTGCGCTCGCGCCAAAACGTGATGCTGCGCCCCGAGGTGGCCGGACGGGTGTTGTCGCTGGGATTTACCGATGGCAACCGGGTGCGTGCCGGTCAATTGCTGGTGCAACTCGACGACACCTTGCAACGCGCCGAGGTGCAGCAGTCCTTGGCCCAGGTGTCGATTGCCAGCGCCAACCACAAGCGCAACCAAGACCTGGTGGCGCAAAACTTTGTGGCTCAACGGGTGCTCGATGAAAGCGGTGCCAGTTTGCAAGTGGCCCAGGCCCAACTGGCCTTGTCGTGCGCGCGGCTCGACCGCATGCGCATCGTGGCCCCGTTTTCGGGCACCGTGGGCATTCGCAACGTCAACGTGGGTGACTACGTCAAAGACGGCGCGGACCTGATCAACTTGGAAGACATTGGCACTTTGTATGTGGACTTCCGCTTGCCCGAGCGCAACCAGGGCAAGGTGGTGGCGGGCCAGGTGGTGGAGTTGGACATCGATGCCATGCCCGGCCGCATGTTCAAGGCCAAGGTGGAAGCGGTTGACCCCTTGATCGATGCCAATGGCCGCTCGATCGGGGTGCGGGCCGTGATGGCCAACACCGCCGGTGAACCGGTGTTGCGCCCGGGTGCGGCCAAGGGCGGGCCTGCCGCTGGCGCACCTGCCGCTGGCGCGCCAAGCGCAGCGGCCAAGCCGATGCCACCGGCTGGGGCTCGCTCAGCCGCTCCCGCACCGACCAGTGCAGCCGCCCCGGCCGCCGCGCCGGTGGCCGCACCGCTGCCCTCAGGCTGCCCGCCCAATGCATTGACCAGCCGGGTGTCTGATTTGCCCGCGGCCGCGCCTTCGGGACCTTTGCGCCCTGGCATGTTTGCCCGTGTGACTGCGGTGTTCGCCTTCAAGCCCGAGGCTTTGGCCGTGCCAGAGGAGGCCATCGTGCCGCAAGGCGGTCGGCAATTTGTGTTCAAGCTGGTGGAACCCGCCAGCATGGAAAACCTGGGCCCTTTGCCGCCAGACACCAAATGGGTCTCCAAGCGGGTGGAGGTCACCTTGGGCATCCGCCGCCCTGGCCAGGTTGAAGTCTTGACCGGCTTGGCCGAAGGCGACACCGTGGTGGTGGCCGGGCAGCAGCGCCTGCAAAAAGACGGCACCGCCGTTCGGGTGGTGGATCTGTCGCGCGCTGGCGGTGGTGGCAAACCCCCGGCTGGTGCTGCAGCGGGCGGGCCCGCTGCCAGTGCACCGGCGGCTTCTGCTGCCCCTACAGCCCCAGCTGCTGGCGCTGCGTCACCCAATGCAGCCGCCCCGGCCGCCGCACCGGCTTCACGTTGATCCAATCCCTTTGAGGTACAGGCATGCAACTCCCTGAAATATCGATCAGACGCCCGGTTTTTGCCACCGTGCTTTCTTTGTTGATTG
>JACCDM011727508.1_pt1 | contig 90721 bp, 108 predicted proteins | sample 7445851 | NCBI WGS metagenome assembly JACCDM01 (sample SAMN15323438, study PRJNA562643) | freshwater metagenome | isolation source: river surface water | place: USA:Blue River Watershed | collected 2017-08-16
CTGCTTTGCTCGTGTGTGAGGTTCGAAAGGCTTTTCCTTGCGAATGTAATGAGATGGAAAAGCACCCGCCGCAGTATAGGCGAATCTCACTCTGTCCGCAATTTTATTAGTGTTATAATAAGAATTGCCTAAAAAATAAATTTTTCATATGTATAGAGAAATATTAGCTAAACCAATTATTTTAATCGCAACAAGCATTTTTTTTGGTATTTTAGCCACAATTATTTTTGCTATCGCCTCCTATGATGGATTTCCTCCAACACTTGGGCTACCTGAAGAAAAAGATTTTGAAAATGTTCAGCAACCAGAGAGCTGCGAAAATTCCAATGAGATTTCAGAAACATGGTGCTATACAAAATTTGCTCTTCAATATAATGACCCTTCCATGTGTCTGCGGAGCAGCTGGCCATATGGAGATTACCAAGCTGAATGCATTTCAAAAGTAGCGATAAAAAATAATGATCTTTCGTTATGTGACTGGATTAATAAAATTAATACGCCGGGTAAAGTTGCGGGAGCTAACTATTACGAAAACTGTGTTTCAAGTATTGCTCAAGAAACTGGCGACACTCATCTTTGTGATAATCTTACAGATGAGAATAGAGTAAAGTTTTGCTACAAAGGGGTAGCAGAAAAAGAAAAAAATCCCTTATTGTGTTCAAAAGCTTATGAGCCTAACTTATGTTACGAACAATTGGGATTTGATATTAATTACTACCTCACAAACCCTATTTACTTTACAGATTGGACAAAGATTTTAGGTCTTGCCTATGTATGGTTTGTATATCTAGCTTTCTCGGTGCTAAGTTATACGATCCAAGCTTTGAGAAAATTTTCTGGATTATATAGATTTAGATTTTTAGCAATCTTTGGATTAATACCTCTTCTTCTTTTGCCTTGGGTAATAACTCATCCTGGGGGCGGACACCCTCCAGTCGGTATTATTATCATACCACTTTTTCTTATTATAGGGTTCATCGGGGCAATAATGGTTTGGTTCCCAAAAAAGAAAGAGTTCGCTGCTTGATTCCGATTTTATATTTTTTAAGAAAGTTTTTGAAGGGCTATATTATCATTATTTATCAATAACCCCAGTTCCAACAGCGTTCCAAACTGCCCGTAGAAATTAATACTATAATTTCATGGGAAATGTTACAATAACACCATGAACACGTACAACTGGTACTCACAAATAATAAGGCCGACATGGTCACCGCCAGCATGGCTCTTTGGTCCAGTTTGGACCATGCTTTATACCATCATCGCCATATCTTTTGGGACTGTATTCTATAAAGCATTTACAAAACAAATTCCCTGGCTAGTGGTCCTGCCATTTGCTCTAAATTTAATTTTTAATTTTGCTTTTACTCCCTTGCAGTTTGGACTCAAAAACAATTTACTGGCCTCAATAGATATTCTCTTGGTTTTGGGCACCCTAGTGTGGGCGCTTTATATGATCTGGCACGTCTCCCCTAGTTTGCGCTGGGTGGCGTATGTAAATATTCCTTATTTGCTGTGGGTCACTTTTGCTACTTGTTTACAGCTCACCATAACTTATTTAAATCGCTAAGCTTATTTTATAGTATAATTATAAAGTGTTACAAATAATCCTAGTCATCATCGCCTCCCTACTAGCTTTTGTCGGAAATATTCCGTATTTATTAGACGTGGTCAAAGGAAGAGTGAAACCTCATCCATATACTTGGCTGGTGTGGTCTATAGTTTCTCTGGTTGTATTTTTTGGCCAATTGGTTAAAGGGGCAGGACTGGGTGCTATACCCACAGCATTTTCAGAAATGTTCACTATTATAATATTCTTCTTCTCCTTAAAATATGGTTTCAAAAATCCACCGACTGTAGATAAAATATTTCTCGCTATTGCCCTACTCGGATTGATACCCTGGCTTATAACCAAGGACCCAACTATATCTGTCATCACCGTCGTGGCCATCGACCTGATCGCCTTTATACCAACACTACGCAAAACATACTCCCACCCAGATAGTGAAACGCCAATACTATACGGCAGCAATGTGCTTCGGCATTCTTTAATACTCTCCACGCTCAGTGCATACAATATCGCTACGACTCTACACTCCATATCTATGATAATCACCAATTCAATCATGGTTATTTTAATAAAAAACCGCAAAGAAAAACCAGTACAAAACTAGGCTTGCATTTCAATGCAAAGGGGGTATCATTTAGTTATGAATAAAATGGAAATTAGAGATCCTAGATCACCCCAAGGTACTGAAGAATCTGGTGATTTTCTGAGCGATATAGCTAGGGCTGAAATGGAGCCAGGGAATCCCCCTGCAATATTAGAAGATGAAGCAGAAGTTTTAGAAGTTGCAGAGGAACAAGAAGCACCAATTTTAGAGGTCGCAGAAGAAGAAAATACTCCAATTAAGGTGGGTGACACTTTTACTGTAAAAGAAAACGTAGAATTTAGAATTCTAGAAAAAAGTATTCCTAAATTCATGGTTTCCATAACTGATAAAGATGGGAATATTAGTGAATACATCGCTGACGAATTAGAAATAGAAGATGCCGTAAATGGACTGATGGATTTAAGCGCGTGGGAATTAATTCGCGGTAATACCGTAGATATCTCTGGTGTAAACACAACAGCAGGAAATCAAACAACTAGCAAAAAAGAATCGCAAAAGATTCAGATCGGTAATACTTTTACTTTAAGTGACGGTAAAATACTTAGAATCGAGGAGAGGAATATCCCTACATTCATGGTTGCTGTCCAGCAAGGAACAAGGCCTCCAAAAGAATACATCGCTGACGAACTAGAAATAGAAGATGCTAAGAATGGGTTGATGGATTTTACTAAATGGGAATTAATTCACGATATGTCAAAAGTCAAAGAATACGATCCGGGAACTATAGTATTTTATGACGGCTCTGTATGCAACATAGAAGAAACTAGCGATGATGGTCTACTAAAACTCTTTAATCCAACCACAGGAAAGCATTACAAGGATGTCAAAAAACAAACAGTTACTGTTCTTAGAGATAAAGATGGTGCCCCGCAAAGTGTCGCTGAAATTTACGGAGCAGAAAAATCAAATTAGTTTATACTTCCCCACCCTAGTCCTTTTGATCGAATACGCCAAAGCAGGAATGAAGATTTTTTCACCCAAAGAATTGGCAATCCCTCTCACATAAGTACCGCTACCACATTTTATTTTGAAATAAGCTATCGCGTATTTCGCTTCTTTGTTTTGCAAATTCTTCTGCCAGATTTTTACTATTTCTTTTTGTCGGAAATCCCCTTTTACTTTCCCGATTCTTTTCTCGATATTTTCTAAAAGTTTTTTACTCTGTACTTTTCTAATTTTAATTAGTTTTAAGCTCTTCACTTCCACCTCTCTCTCAGGCGCTTCCACTACAATATCCTTGCGTGAATATTCAAACATAGGCTTGCCGTTCACAGTCTTGGAAGAATATGGTGGATATTTTTGGGTAAACTTACCAGTAAAATATTTCAAATTACTTTTTATCTTTTTCTCTAAACCCAAATGCAAGCTCTCGCTTACATTTATTAACTTACCTAGAATGTCATAGGTATCTGTTGCGAAGCCAAACAAAACTTCAAATTCGTATTCTTTATCAAGCCCTAGATATTCTTCTTTCTTCTTGGTTTCTTCGCCAGCCAGCAACAATAGTACCCCACTCGCCATTGGGTCTAGCCGTCCAGCATATGTAATCGGCAGGTCTTTGTATTCCTTATTCTTCGCACGAAAAAGCTCCAAAGCCTCGAGCGGAGTCTCCCCTTCTTTTTTGTTTACTATGATAGTTTTCTTGGCTGATCTTTGCATTGGTTTTTCATGTTGTGATAAAATAAACATATTGACTATATCATATTTTCGTTATATGACTACTCAAGAAAAAGAAAATAAACTTCAAGAAGAAATCTCCACGGGAGCCAATATTTCCATTATTAATCTTATCGACTACTTAATAGAAAAAGCTCAACATAACAGAGCTTCTGACATACATATAGACCCTAGCGCACACGACATCCGTGTGCGTTTTCGTATAGACGGAGTCCTGCAAGAAATTCAAAAACTGCCCATAAAAATTCATAGCGAGATTATTTTGAGGATTAAAGTCTTATCCAAGTTACGCACGGATGAGCATCAATCTTCTCAGGACGGAAGATTTCGTTACTGTTTCCCTGATAGTCATAAATTCGTAGATCTCCGAGTTTCTATTGTACCCACCTATCATGGAGAAAATATTGTAATGCGGCTACTTTCTGAGAATAATGAAAATTATACCTTGGAAAATTTAGGGTTCAGTAAAAGCGACGAAAGAAAAATTAAAGAGGCACTTAGAAAAACAAGTGGCATGATCTTATCCACCGGCCCAACGGGATCCGGGAAAACCACTACTCTTTATACACTGATAAAGATGTTGAACTCACCTGGAGTATCTATCGTCACCATCGAAGACCCGATAGAATATGCCGTAGGAAACATTGAACAGATCCAAGTAAATAATCACAAGGGTTTAACTTTTGCCAATGGCCTACGTTCAATATTGCGGCAAGATCCAAACATAATCATGGTCGGTGAAATCCGTGATTCTGAAACCGCAAATATAGCTGTAAACACGGCTCTCACTGGGCACCTGCTACTTTCCACTCTTCACACTAGTGATGCAGCTACTACCCTACCAAGGTTGCTAGATATGGGCATTGAAGAATATTTAGTGGCGTCTACTGTATCAATCGCTATCGGACAAAGACTAGTAAGAAAAAATTGTGAATATTGCAAAGAAAAACAATTAATCACGACTGATATGCGCGATAGCTTAAATGGAACTGTGTTTGGGAAACTTGCCCAAAGCTTAGATGAAGTCAGCTGTGGTAAGGGGTGTGATAAATGCAATCACAGCGGATACTCTGGTCGCATATGTATAAATGAAGTATTGGTAGCGGATGAAAAAATACGCGAAGCTATTTTGCGCAAAGCCTCTGCAGAAGAGCTCAAGAAAATCGCCATAAGTAACGGTATGACAACTATGCTTGAAGATGGCCTTTATAAAGTAGAGCTAGGTCTTACAACAATCGAGGAAATATTACGAGTAATCCATGAATAAATATATTAGAAATTTTATTGATCATCTGAAAAAAATCTGGGAACAAATACCTTTTAGGGGGTTATCTGTTCAAGACCAAACTTTTTTCATCAAACGACTCTCCTTTCTAATAAAATCAGGTATACCAGTACTGGATAGTCTGATAATGCTAAAAGACCAAACTTCACAAAAGAGCCACTCAATCATTTTACAAACCATGATCGCAGATATCTCGGGAGGACATTACCTTTCAAAAAGTATGGAGAAATTCGCGAATGTTTTTGGAGATTTTTCTATAAACATAATTGCCTTTGGTGAAATGCATGGGATGTTATCTGAGAACCTGGAATATCTAGCAGAAGAATTAAAAAAGAAAAATACTCTCCGCAAGAAAATAATTGGGGCTTTTATCTACCCCATCATTATTACTATAGCCACATTCGGTATCACTATATTCCTGATAGTTTATCTTTTCCCTAAAATCATACCTATATTTTCTAGCCTACATATAGATCTGCCAATCTCTACAAAAATAGTCATCTGGTTAAGCCAATTCCTGCAACAGTATTATTTATTTTTAATCATCGGATCGATCACCTTGGTAAGTGGTATTATTATTGGTTTAAAAAAGAAACCCGAGATGAGATTTCGATTTGATAAATTATTACTAAAATTACCCCTGATTGGGAAAGTGGTTCAAAACTACAACTTGGCCAACCTGACTCGTACCACTGGATTATTATTAAAAAGTGGCGTTACCCTAGCGGATGCTATAGAGATAAGCATAAAGATCACTCCTAATGTAGTGTACAAAAAAGAATATGTAGCTATGCTTACTTTTATAGATCGAGGTGAAAATATGTCTGCTTATATGAATAACCATAAAAATATCTTTCCGGACGTACTAAATCAAATAATATCTGTCGGCGAACGTAGTGGCAACTTATCCAAATCCCTTTTGTATTTGTCTGAATTATACGAAGGAGAAATAGATGACTTTACCAAAAACCTATCCACTACAATCGAACCAATACTCATGATAGTTATGGGTATCCTTGTAGGATTTATCGCAATTTCTATAATTACACCCATCTACAGTATTACACAAAACCTAACTCCCAAATAAATGCACAACAGAGGCCTTACACTAATTGAAATTTTAATTGTCTCTGCTATTGTAGGACTAATCTTAAGTTTTGGCCTGACCATAGATCTAAATTCTTACAAAGGAGACGCATTTGATACCGAGGTACAAACCATAGTGAGCATCCTAGAAAGGGCTCGCAGTCATGCCATGTCTAATATATCAGATACAAATCATGGGGTATGTTACATAAAACCAAACTATATTATTTTTACTGGAGACACTTGTACAACAGTCGACAGCGAGTTGATTCCAGCCAATAATGATATAGCCTCAAACCCTTCCACTTTCTTCCCCAACCAAATAGTCTTTACTAGACTAAACGGTCGAACCAATAATACCTATATAAATGTAAGTGATAGCTTGCATTTATATAAAATAGAAATAAACAATGAAGGTAGAATCAACTGGTAAAAAAAATAATACTGGAATGTCGACCCTAGAAATACTTATCGCTATTACTATTAGTATTCTTTGTGTGGGAACTGTCATGCTTGTAACTTTTGAAAATCAATCTACTTCTCTAAAATCACAAAATCATCTTGAAGCCATTGATTTGGCTCAAAGTAATGTCGAGAATGCACGTGCTCAATCTAAATGGGACTATAATGATGTAAAAAATTGTGAAGATGGAACTTCAAACACTTGCGCTGGTAACCCTACTTCCCCTTACACTAGAAAAATCACGATTGATCAGTCTTCCATATCTAAATGTGCAAAAAATATAAAAAGCAGTGTAAATTGGAATATAAATGACAAAGAATACAATGTGGCAATAATGACCCGAATTGCTGATGTATTTACTGCTTTTGCACTAGGTGGAGATTGCCCCAGCGCTTCCCCGTCCGGAGATTGGTCAAATGCTACTAAATTAAATTCTATCGACACTATTCCGGCTACGCTAAAAGCAACAGGGATTGATGTAAAAAATAAAATTGTATATTTAAGCACTGATCCATCAACAGCCACCGATCCTGACTTTTTTATTTTTGACACCACAAGTGTTTCCGCGAACTCAAAACCGGTTTCAACTGCGAGTATAAACACTGGGCCAGGAATTACCAATGTGGACGTAGCCGGATCTTATGCTTATGTAGCCAATGATAGCAAAAATGGTCAACTGCAAATAATAGATATTAGTAACATAAATAACCCGATCTTGAAAACTACTTTTAACGTAGTGCCATCAGGCACAGATATAAACACTGTAGGCAATAAGGTATTTTATTATGACAAGACAGCCTACTTGGGATTAAAGAAAAATAATTATGCAGAATTTTTTGCGGTAGATGTTTCTAACCCGATTTCACCTTATGTAAAAGGTAGCTACGAAACCAATGCCACAATAAACTCAATAACTATCAGTGGTGATTATGCCTATATCGGAACCCCAAACAACGAAGAATTAACTATAGTAAATACAGACTCTGACAGCTGGAATTTTATGCAACGAGTCACTGGGATTGATACTCCCGGCGGGACAGGCAACGGGAAAAGCACAGAAATACTTGGCGATAAATTATATCTCGGTAGGACTGTCGGCAATATAGAATTTTATGTTTTGGATGTAAGCGATAGCTTGCATCCAAAAATTACTGGATCATACGATCTAAATTCAAGTATTAACGATATGGTAGTGGTAGGCAAGTACGCTTTTTTAATTACCACACAAGCAAACTCAGAATTCCAAATTCTAAATGTAAGTGATAGCTTGCATCCTAGTCTAGTTAAAAAATATAATTATTCTGACAATGCCACAGGAATAGACTATGAAGATAACCTAATTTATATTTCCAGTGAGAATGGAGATGCTTTAACCATAATCCAACCAAAACTCTAATGAGCCAAATAAATAAAGCATTTACTCTAATAGAAACAATCATATACATTACCCTCTTCACTCTATTAATGGGAACTGTTTTTATAACAGCCTACGAAATAATCAGTAGTTCTAGAGCACTCAGCACTAGAACTGAAATCCAAAACGAAGGAAATTTTGTTATCAGAAAAATAAACTGGGCTATGATTGGAGTAGAGACCATTATTACTCCGGCTATCACCAATTCAAAGAATCTGCGAATAATTAAGCATGACGGAACAAAGATCCATATTTGCCTGGACAAAGATAAAATAAAAATCCACGATGGCAACTATGGAAGCTGTAATGATGCTAATTATATAAGTCTAACCACTGACAATGTTTCTGTATCAGATTTAGAATTCGAATTTATCCCCGCAGTCGGGTCAGGTCCATCTGGAGTAAAAGCAAAAATAACTATAACTAAAAATAACCAAGACTACCTTTTTAGTATTACAAAACATTTACGTAAATGAAAAATAAAACCAAAATTAAAAATCATGGATTTATCGCGCTTATTACTGCAGTGATTATTTCAGCCATTTTATTACTACTAGCTACTCATTTGAGTATCACTGGATTCTACAGCCGGTCAAACATTTTAGATTTTGAATTAAAAGAAGTAAGTTTCAGCCTGGCCGAAGCTTGTGCAGATGTAGCTATGTTAAAGATTATAGACAATACCTATTACTCCCCTACAAATGAAGAAGTAGATATTGATGGCAAAAAATGCTCTATAGAATCAGTCATTGATAATATGATAAAAACCAAAGCAGATTACAAAAATTATATAACGCACTTGGAAATTGAGATCGAACCATCCGATATGACTATCGTTAGGTTTGAAGAGAAATAAATTTAAAACGTTAGTGTAACACTCTCCCCTTGTTCAGGAGCTGTCGCATCGAGGGCGAGGTTGTCACGGACTTTTTGAACCAAAAACATAGCGGACTTTGGTTCACCCATGACTACAAAAACTTTTTTCAAAGTTTCCTGAGTATCTTCGATAAAACTAATCAAACCATCCGAATCTTTATGTCCAGAGTAACCATTTATAGTGACGACATGCGCGCGTACAGAGACATCTTCCCCGGTGATGCGAACAGTTTTCATGCCTTCTTGGATCAAACGCCCCGGTGCACCCACAGTCTGATATCCAGTTAGGAGTAAGGTATTGTTTGAATCTGGTAAATAATGACGCTCGTGATGCACTACACGGCCCCCGGTGGACATACCAGAACCAGCGATGACTATCTTTGGGTTTGGCACCGTAGCTATCATCTTTGACTCTTCAGAACGAAGAGTAGAATGCAGGCCTGGGAAATCAAAAAGGTGATGATCAGAAGCCATAGCTTTTTGGGCATTTTCATTTAGATAATCCTTGTATTGTTTAAAAATCTCAGTCAGACGAATAGCGAGCGGAGAATCCAAGAAAATAGGCATAAAAGGAATGCGCTGATTTTCGACGAGCTCGTTTAACTCAAACAGAAGCTCCTGGGAACGCTCCAGGGAAAAAGTCGGGATAATCAAGGTACCCTTTCTTTTATAATTGTCTTCAATAGTTTGCTCTAAAAACTTGCGACGTTCATCTCGAGATTCATGATTTCTATCGCCATATACGGACTCCATGATCAGATAATCGATATCAGTAACCTTGTCGGTATCCGGTAGTATTGGTGAAGGACTATTGCCCAAGTCCCCAGTGAAAAGTACTTTCTTACCCATGTAGGTAAACAAAACCATAGCTGACCCCAAGATATGCCCAGCATTTAAAAAAGTAACCTCAAGCTCTGGGGTGATTTGTAATTTTTCATGATACTCAAACCCCTGCCAAAGCGAAAAAGCAGTTTTTAAATTTTCGGGAGAATATATCTGGTCGAGATTGTTTTGTGTGTTTTTGGAAAGTATACCCATAGTGTCCTCTAACATAGGAAGAGCCAGAGCCTTGGTGGGTTTGGTGGAATATATTTTTCCGTGGAATCCCTCGTGAATCAATTTTGGAATACGACCTACGTGATCCACGTGAGCATGAGTAACAAAAAGAAAATCAATCTTTTTTGGATCGTATAAAAAAGGATCCCAGTTTACATCGTCGGCTACTTTAATACCCTGAGTGAGACCACAGTCAATCAGAATATTTTTATCATCAATCTCTAAAAGAAAGTTTGCGCCAGTGACTGTGCCCGTACCCCCGCAGAATGTAATTTTTGCTGTTTTTTTCATAAGTCTAATTATAGATTATTTTTTTATGTTTGTATAAAAGATACGTAGACGCCAAAAGCCCACCAGAGATATCTAACACCAAATCAGAAACAGTATCCACCACATCAAAATTATTCTGCGCCATATAGTTTATGAAATAATATTCAAATACTTCCCACCCCACCCCAACTATTAGCACCGAGAGGATGAGTCTTAAAACAAAAGGAAAATTTAGAGTAAGGGGCAATTTTCTAAATGCACATAGCCAAACAAAGACCACCCCAAGCCACACTCCACCTATAAAGTGCATAAATATATCAAACCACCAAATAGAGTAATACCAATGGAATTTATTGGCCAAGAAATTCACCAAAAACAAAAAAATTATGAAGTGAGCTTGCATTCGGAAAAGGTCTTTCGTTTTCATAAGATCATTTTATCATAACATAAAAGAAAAAACCCCTTCTGCCAGAAGGCGAAGGAGTTACTTCTTAGGACTATTTCTGAAATATTACCGTAGCTTATATGCTAAGTGGGTGCTAGACGTGTGTGACCAAGGTCATACCCGATCGAAGCTCCCAAAAATTAGTGTTCTAGGTAATAGACTGAAATAACCCTACTTGAATTATATACCTTACGAATTTTCTTGCAACTATTTTTCTAAAAAAGACACAAACTTGAATTAAAAACAAGTCTAATGTGTAAACTTTTTACACTTGCCAAATAAAAAATTCGTGAATTGCACGTATTATAGATTATATTTTTTAATATTTTCTATAAAATCTTCAAAAGTTGTGTATAATTCGGCGTTTATACCGAAATCTTTCGCACTTTCTACATTTTCAGCCTTATCATCCAAAAATAACACTTCTTCTTTCTTTATATTTTCTAATTCATTGTATATTTTTGAAAAAAATTGTTGGTCTGGTTTTTTACAACCCAAAATAGCCGAGCAATACGACTTATCAAATATCTCATTGAAACCCATTTTGTCTAACATGTAAGTAAAACGGTATTTTTCGTTATTCGTACCAAGCAAACATATGACCCCCTTATTTCTAAGTTCTTTTATATATGAAACTAACTCGTTGTCGATTTTATGGTCACGTTCAAACCAATATTTTAAAAGACCTTCCACTCCACTCTGCCAACCCCAAGCCTCCAGAAAGGGAGGTAAAACTTCTTTTAAATCAGATTTACCTGCCACGCAATCTTGTAGCACGCCCTTAAAAAAAGGAAGTGTTTTTTCCAACGGAAGTTTATAATCTCTAGCAAGCCCGACACTAAGTGGCTCTTGATAAGTTATACAATTTACGCCATCGAAAATAATTACTTTTATCATAAATGTTTTTTTATTAAATTTCTTAAAAAGCATAGTATCATACCTAGCATCAATGACTCTATCTTCCCTGCCTATACCTAGGGTTTCTAAAAAAGCGAACAACTCTTCTTGAATTTTCTTTCTAGTGTCTCCATCTGGTTCGTTCGTCATTTTCTCTGCCTCAATAAATTCACCTAAGTCCTTCACATTATCTAGAACAACCTCAATATCTCTGTACTGTGCTTTAATGCGTTTTTTGTCTACCTGAACTTGATATTTGAACCCAAGAAGTTTTATAATTTTCTCCATTTCTCCCTTATCTGATATTTCTACTTCATGTTCAATGCAGTCCATACTGTTTGATTTGTCCATTTTAAAAGTAAAAATATATCTACCACCTTCCTCTCTTATGCGAAGAACCATTACCACTCCAGTAGGCAATGGAAAAAGTTTTGGATCAGGATCAAAAACATCATCTATTTGATGTAGTTCCCTTGAGAATTCACATCCAAGTTCTTGAAGTTTTTTCATCACAGCATTTCTATCTTTTAAAACTGCTTTGACTTCAACTTCGTACATATATTTTATAGCTCTAGTGCTTTGACTAATTGCTTAATAAGTCCAATTACTACAGGCGGAGCAAGCAAACTAAAGGAATCATCGCCAACATCGTCTTTGACTACCCATGCTTCCTCTCCAATAGTCACTTTGCCAGTTGCAGCATCGTGTTTAAAGACATACTTAGGAGTTATTTCATAATCATCTACAATACCATCTTTTATACTGTTAACTGGTATCGCATTTCTAAGTAATATCTTGGGAATTCCGTGCAGAGACATCACCTTCTTTATCAGCTTGTCGTCTAGCTCTAGGCGCTCACGAATACTTTCAATCCCGGCATTGTCCCCTTCTTTGCCCACCATTCTTGCACCTTTACAGTCAGCATTATCACATTTTAGGAAAAATTGTTTTGTTGTTTCGTCATAGCCAGCTTCCTTGGTAGGAAAAGTAGTAAGATTTCTAGGAGACTGACAAAGAGGACAGACAACCCGATTACGCATACGTTCATCCAGCACTGATTCTGGAATATTTATAGCTACGAAAATATCTGGATCTTCCCGATAGTTTATTAAATCTCTAAAATAGAGTGAGTACTGTATTTGATCGAGGTCGCGAGGAAAACCATCTAGGAAAACTGCCTTCTTCCCAAGTTGATCGATGGCTCTTTTAACCAGGGCCATAATAAATTCTGTTGGAAGTAAAGCTTTTTGACTTTTACCTATCAAGGCGTCTATAGATTCGTCGATAGAAATGTATCCCCGATAATTTTTCTCCATGTACTCTACAATCTTTTGTTTTTCTTGCGGGTCTTCAATAATTTTATGTGTCTCGCGAACTAAATCTCCTACAGAAATATGTCCTATTTTATCTGCACCAAAAATTTCAGCCATTAGTTTGGTGTATGTACCCTTGCCTGAATTTTTCTTACCAAGAAGATAAGCAACAAATGTATTTTTTTCAAAATACTTTCTGAGTTTAGCTATTTCGGCACCAGCCTTAGCTTCGAAATACTCCTTGCGTTGCGCTTTGTCATTCAAATCAAACTTAGAGCTGAGATTTGGCACAGTAGTCTTGATAACTGGAAATTCGTTTAGTGGTCCTTTCATATATACTTAAATAAAAAATAGCTTCCGCTATGTATAATAATAGCCAAATTCTAGCACAAAAAATCTATTTTGCAAAACCTTAAAGTTTACACAATACTTGTCGTGTCGTAACCCAATTCCTTTGCCCGAATTACCGATTTCTCTAAAAAATAAATATAATGATCGTAATTTTTATCCTTGTTGTTGGCTTTCCAATTTAAAATAATATCTGTTGGTTTACCCCATGCTAAATAGAACTTCTCGTGTTCTCCTAAATTTGTTTCAATCAAACTTGAACTTTTTAATATAACCAGAAAGCATGTAGCCTTAGCTATACGATTTACATTCTTTGAACTATTGTAATAATGTGCAAATGCTTCCGCAATTTTTTCAATATATAAAAAATCATGAAGTCCGCTCTCTTCAGTAACCTCTCTAAGCACTCCCTCTTGGATATCTTCACCTTCATCAACACCACCACCAAACAACCTAAGCAACCCGTCTCCTATGTTTTTGCCCACAGCATAAAGTTGAGTCTCCGGATCAAAAACGACTCCGCAACCTCCGTCCCGCCTTTCTTCATTTTCCCTTTTTATTCCGAATTCTTTCATGCTATTTTTTAAGTAGTTCTTTCACTGCAACCACTGACGGCCCCTTGAGTGTATAGTGCATATCAAAGAGTTCCGCTAATCTTTTAAGGCCTTCTTCTGTTTTGGATTTTATCTCTATAGAAAGAAATCCTTCTATGTCTTCTAGGTCTACCTGACCATCTGAAAAATCATACTGCTCTCCGATTCGACTAAATTCAAAAGAATATTCAAACTTATCAAGTAAATTTTCATCTATAAACTTCTGGGCTTCTTCCTTGGAATCAAACTGTTTCTTTAATGGGATAGTATAATCTTTGCCAATTTCTCTTACTTCTGTATTTTTAATCGCAACGATAAATGGCTTTTCATCCCAAATATTTCTAGGCACGATTCTCAACCTCAGAAATTCATCTACGAGGGTTTTAGATCTGTCTTTTGAGGAAAAAATCATATCATGAATTTCATATTCCCCTTTCAGTTCAGCATCCAATAATTTTAAAACCTCTCGAGCTTTATCAAAATCATTTACAAAAGTTCTAGCTTCGAGCATAAATTTATTCCATCGTCTTATACCTCGCCATGATTTCATTTTCCACCTCTTCACGATCGCGACCGTACTTAATATAAGAAAGTTCTTTTAAATTATCTACTATCTCAGGGTTGCCCTGCTCTGGAGCCAGTGTGGTGATATTAAATGGCTTAGTGGGCTGACCGCGAACGAGCATGCTCATATAAGCATTGTAATTGTCTAACTTGGTGATGTCATGCGCAGTGAATTGCGGTTTAAATTTTGGTTCCAGGAATGTTGCATCTTCATTGCCCACTCTAAACACCGCCATGGAACCGACGTTTCCAAACACAGCATTTTTTATATTTTCTTCAAGCTGAGTGATGTATTGATGGGCGATATTGAGCGAAAGTCTGTATTTACGAGCCTCGGAAAGAATAGACGCAATAGAGTCCGTGGTAACATTTTGGAACTCGTCTATGTATAAATAAAAATCATTCATCGGTTTGCCAAACATGTCTACCCGAGACAGCGCCGCCATCTGAATCTTGCCAACTAGAACCAAACCAATCAAATTGGCATTTATGTCGCCCAACCTTCCCTTCGACAAGTTCACCAACAAAATTTTCTTCTCATCCATAATTTTACGGAAATTAAAAACCGAATTTTGCTGAAGAACGACGGGGCGCATGATGTCATTGCTGATAAAGTTATCGAATTTAGATGAAATATATGGCACAAAGTTGGCCAAACTCTGGTCGCCAGTGGTCTGTTCGGCTGAGACCCAAAACTGTTTAATGATTGGGTTTTTACACTTAGAGATCTTCATATCTCGGAATTCTTTATCGGCCAAGACTCGAGTAATCTCGAGCAATGTGCTTCCACTCTCTGGATCTTCCATCACCAAGAACGCACTGTTTCGGAAATACTGTTCAAACATAGCTCCACCACCGACTTTCATGTCGAAAAGTTTATTAAAAATACCCATCAATTCATTCACCACAAAAGTTTTCTGTTCAGGATATTTTGGGTCGTATTCCAACATGTTTAGCCCCATCGGCCGCGCTGTGTAAGCCGGATCGAAATAAATCACATCGTCTATACGCTCCTTGGGAATACGAGATAAAATGGTCTGGATGTCAGTACCGTGAGGGTCGATATAACAACAACCATCACCATTTTTAATGTCTTGGGTGATCATGTTGAGCATGATATTGGTCTTACCAGTTCCAGTCTGACCGATGACATAAAAGTGTCGCATGCGGTCCTCTCGAGCTAGATGAATAGGAGTAACTTTACCTCGATAATTATTTATTCCAAGTACTATACCTTCCCCACCCATCTCAAGTGGTGCCGGAGCAATACCAGACTTGGCCTCCTTGAGCTGAGGCTGACTACCGATACCTACTGGAAAATGAAACACCGAAGCCAATTCCTTTAAATTCATAGGGAGTACCTTATCAGAAGAAAAGGCCCGGTAAGAAAAATCGTGAAAAAGTTTTTTGAGTTCACTCCCCTTGAGCTCCTGAAAGACAATGGAATTGCTAGCGGCTTCGGTGAACTGGTTGAAACTAGATTCTATTTCTTTCAAAATATCATGAGCTCGAGTCGGGTTTTCAGCAGAAGCTAGTACGCGAATATTAGCTTTCATTATGGTGCTTTTGATTTTATTGCCAATCTTTTCTACTGCCCCTTCATCCACAGCCCGACGACCTTTCATATTAGATTCTTTATTTTCAGCAGGCACTTGTTTAGCACCAAATAAAAAATCCTTACTGGCACTCATAACCGCATGCTTCCATTTATATAAATTGTCAGAAGCATGCTTTACTGAAGTACCATCTTTTACATCATCCAATATGGCATGGAATTCATTTATAAATTTATCACCAGCTGGAGCCACTACAAGCTGGATAACCGCACCCTCGCCCTTGGTTTTTAATTTAGAAAATACATTTAGTATTGTGTTCATTGGGTCATGGTCAATGTTGTCATAAGTCTTGATAGGCAATACTCCACGTTCGGTAAAATACGCATAGGCTCCAGCTGAAGCTCCATGCTCGTTGAAAATGTTATAGTCATCACTAGCTTCACGGATTTTAGCATTGTGGTAAAAAGCTAAAACTTGTTTTTCAAAGAGTGAAAGGTGTTTGTTTGGAATACCAGCATATACCACGACTTCGTCACTAGCTTCACTCAAGGCGACCTCGAGAGTGAAATAATTTTCAGCAGAATTGTTTTTACCCTCAGCGATAGAACTCATGCCTGCATAAAATTGTTCCATAGCACCAATAAATTCCTTAAAACCCTTAGATTTGTCGGCTTCATCATCGGGCGGAGGTAGGGTAACCTCAAATAAAGTCATGTGTAAAGATTTGTACAGTGGGGTGCCCGATTTAAAATCAGAAATTACTTGGCCAGTTTTTAGATATTGAATAAGGATTCGGTGAAAGTCGTCATCTATATGCGGATTTGCCATACCAGAGACAACCGAAAGTGCATTCTTGATACCTTTTACTAACATAAGCCCTAAAAGCTCCTCCATCACAGCATCGTGAGTTTCAGGGCGAAGAGCCAGCACAATACCTTCCGCTTCTTTTTGATTTATCAGATTATCTCTATGGACTACTTCTTGAGCTGGAATTTTTTTGTATTCATGCGCTACATCCTTCGCGGCATTTTCAGTGGCATGCTCAAAGTGACCTTTTTCTATAAGTTCCTGCTCACGAATTTTCACATGCTCGCGCAAATAAGAAAGCTCCTCCTCTGGAGTCTTAAACTTCGGCATCTCCTTAAAAAATGACGGTTCCATTCATTTAATTATACTACAAAACTAAATTTTAGTGAGAATCTCAGCGTCGCCTTCGGTAATCAAAATCGTGTGTTCGAAGTGGGCGCTCATTTTGCGATCGGCGGTGCGGAAAGTCCAATCGTCGTCATCGATAGTCACGTTCTTAGTCCCCATGTTTAGCATCGGCTCTAGAGCCACTATCATCCCCGGAACTAGCTTGTCTCCCCGGCCAGCTTTACCGAAATTTGGAATATATGGATCTTCGTGAATTTTTTTACCAACACCATGTCCAGCTAGCACCTCTACGATACCGTATTTACCTTGAGAGTGCACAAAAGTCTCCACGGCATGACCAATATCCCCCACAGTATTCCCACCCTGCGCTGCAGCTATGCCTGCCATAAGAGCTTTTTCTGTATGATCAAGAAGCTTCAGAATATTTGGCTCGACTTTACCCACCGGCACAGTCATAGCCATATCGGTAAAAAGTCCACGGTGTTTTACACCTAAGTCAATGGAAACAATATCCCCTTCTTTAAGAATTTTATCTTTCCGTGGAATTCCATGCACAACTTCATCATTTACAGAAACACACAGTGATGCTGGGAAGGGACTGGAGGCGCCTGATGGGCGGTAGTTTAAAAAAGCTGGCTCATCTCCCATTTCCCGAATTAGTTTTTCAGCGTAGATATCTAAATCTTTAGTAGACACACCTGGCGCTACCATGTCGCGCACTCTATTTAAGACGATAGCCAAATGCTTTCCCCCTTCGCGGATGATATCGATCTCTTCTTTAGTTTTGATAATGATGGCCATACTAAATTTTTATGAAATAACTGTTCCTTGAAATTTTTCTCCATTCAAATAATTTTTCAAATTATCTATGGGCTTACCATTCATAATGGCAACTTCGATACCGTCTTTTTCTGCGAGTTCAGATGCTATCGGGTCAAACGGAGAGTTTAATCCTGCAGTCCACTCGGCTGGAATAATCCCACGATAATCTTTCCAAGAAATTGTCTCGAGTTTTTTTGCATTTGGATTTTTCTTTGGATCAGAATCATACACGTGATCAATATTCGATAAATTTATAACTTTTTTCGCACCCAAATTTTGTGCCATTTGAACCGCATCCATATCCGAACTGTGCCCTGGTGCATATACTCCACCGATCACAATTGGTTTTTCCAAAACAAATTTTTCTTCAGGATTGACCATGACTTTAGGATGGGCATATTGACCAAAAACAACTCTCATCAACTCGGCATTTAGATTACAGCTTGTAATACCAATCCAGTCTAAATCATCGCGTGAGACCGGCCCCACGATTTCTGTTGCTGCGTTCTGATATTTTCTACACACTCGTCCTCCTCCAGTAATTATTGCGAATTTCCTACCCTTTTCCACATGAGAAATAATCAAATCTTTAAATTCTTTTAGAAAATCTACGTCTATCTCTTCTGGAATAATCATCGAACCTCCAAGTGAAATAATTACAGTTTCTTCTTTCATATTAAAAATTTAAAGCTTTGATAATATCTTTGTGCACATCTTCGATGCTTTGTTCTCCGTTGATGGTACATATAGTGTAGCCGGGCTTACCTTTGAAATAATTCATGGCAGGCACAACATTGTTTACATATTCCTTAAATCTTTGTGCTATTCCTTCTGGAGTGTCGTCGGCACGACCACGAGCGAGATTCCGCTTCATAGCCTCGGCTTCTCCAAGCTCAATATAAATTATTTTTATATCATCGTGCTTGAAAAATTTCATCATGCTTTCAAACACTTCGGCTTGCTCCAAGGTACGAGGGTAGCCATCCAGTATCAAGTTCTTGGTGGGAGAAATTTTTGTACTCAGTGTATGAGTAATTATGGAATTGGCAAAAAAGTCGTCGATCAGCTCGCCCTTGTGCATTTTTTCTTTGATAAGCTCTCCGGCGTAGGTATCAGAATTTACAATTTCCCTAAAACCTTCCCCGGTGCCTGCGTAGACGCATTCCCTGCCGTCGTGACTGCGAAGGAAGTCAGTCAGAAGCTTTACCTGGGTGCCCTTACCAGAGCCAACTATTCCGAAAAATACGAATGTCTTAGATTTCATATATTCTAACAATACCGAATTTAGCTTGAAAAATCAACATCTTTATAATACAATGCTAACAATATGAAAAAACTAGGATTCAATATAGTAATGCTCGGAATGATTGCTTCTGGCAAGGACACCCAGGCAAAAATCCTTAAAAACAAGTACGCCCTAAAACTAGTAGAGACAGGCACATACTCCAGAAAACTTCTCAAAGAAAAAAGTAAAAATGGTGACTTAGCTCGAAAAACAGTAGGCGTAGGTAAGCCACTGCCGACGCTTCTGCTTCAGCAATTCCTAAAAGACGAAATCAAAAAGAAGCCAAAAAATAAAAACCTACTATTTATGGGCGGCAGACTAAAGCCAGAAGCCCAACTCATCAAAAAAATCATGACAGCTGGAGGAGAAAAGCTACTAGTGTTCTATATTTCCCTACCCGACAAAGAAGTCTACAAACGTTCATTCTCTAGAAGCACTGGTGACATGAAAGACATTTTTAAAGTCCTCGATACAAAAAAACTTATTGCTAAAAGAATAAAATGGCACAAGGATCAAGTAATGAAAACGGTGAGATACTACGACAGCCATAAAATTCTTAGAAAAATAAATGGTGCACAACCTATTGCCAAGGTCACAGAAGATATTTTGAAAGAAGTAGAAAATTACAGAAAAAATTAATCTACTCAAATCTTAAAAGTTCAGTATTTTTTTCTACTTCGTCAGCTTTAAAGATACCTCCATTCATACACAAATAAACACCCTCTTTGAGGCCTGTAAATGAGCCTAGACTGTAACCCAAATTAAAACCAGCATCGGAGATAGAAAATCCAACAATTGGCACCATCGCACCAGTAATAATAATCTTTTTATTAACCTTTTCTTTTTCCAATAGATTCTCTAGGAACTTTGCAGTATTTTTCATGGTAAAAGTTCCGTGGGTTATTAAAATATTTTCTTCTTTACAAGCCTTTATTTCAGTCCACAGATTATTTAAATCCTGTTCAGTAATCTCCCGACTATCTTTCTCGCAAACAACTTTAACCTCAAAAGTAAAATGAGGCTTTACAAGATTTTTTAAGTAACTATTAATAGAGACATCTAACTTCATTAAGTCATTAATTTTTTCATAGGCTGGGTCTCTAAATTCTATCGTCCCACCCATCTTTATTAGGTGTATGTGATTATTTGTCATAGCAGAATTATACATTAAAACAATAAAAAACAACCGTTATTTTTCTAGTTTAAAACCTCTTTTTATTTGAGCTTCTTTTTCTGGGTTAGGTATATCTGCTGTTGCTGGATCCTTCTCTCCTTGTCTTTCGTTTTTTGGTATAGAATACAACTTAACATTCGTTAGAACTTCACTTCCAGCTTTAATTTGTGACTGCGGTTTAATTTCTAAAATCTGACTGTTCTTTTGCCCATCTCCTGTCTTAGGTTTAGTATTAAATGTGTCATGTAAAAAACCAGAAGTCATTTCAGCATGAGTAAAACATATGATTCTCAACCTTTTCCCTTTTAATTTTTCCAAAGTCTCCGGCTTCAACCATGAATAAATATTGTTCAAATGCCGTAATAATTTTTCAAAAAGTTCGGCTTCCATTCTGCGTCTATCGTCCTCGTCTTTTATTAAATGAGCTCTAGAGAGAGTATCATTCAAGTGCTCCATAAATTTAAACTGTCCTGGTTTATTCAGAATAAGGTTAGCACCATTTTCTTCCAAATTATCTCTAAGTTCTTTTTCTCCCTCTAAGGCAGAAGAATTGGCTCGCCAGGCTCGTGAACTAAGTATTAAAACCATTTCTCCTTCTTTGTCTATAAGTTCTGAGAGTTTTTTCCCTGTTTCTTTTATTGTTTTTATTCCTTCTGGTTTTAAATCCCGATAGTTTGGATCTAGTTGAAATTGTGGCGCATTGGCTAGTGGACCCTCTATGTAATCATCTTTTCGTGGTTTCCCTTCCTTGTATTCACCTTGGTCATATGCAGTTTCTCCATGACGAATAAAGTCTATAATCGGCACATCTGGATCTTGCTCAAAAGGAACCGCCTTTTGCTCTATTGTGTTCTTTGGGTATGTGTCCATTTTCATAAGAACATTATACTACAAAACAAAAAACCCACTTACGTGGGTCTTTTTTAGTAACTATTTTTTTAAATTAGTACTCCCTCATTGAAACCTGCGCGTCGATTTTTTTGATGAGGTCGAGGACTACAGATACTACGATGAGTATAGATGTACCGCCGAGAGCCAAAGATGTGATCCCGGTAACATGCTGCATAATTATAGGAAGCACAGCGATGAGTCCGAGGAATGTAGCGCCGACTAGAGTTATACGAGTCAAAACCTTTGAAATGTATTCAGCAGTAGATGCTCCTGGGCGAATACCTGGGATAAACGCACCATTCTTTTGTAGATTTGTAGAAAGAGATTCCGGATCGAAAGTAACTGCAGTGTAGAAGTAAGTGAACAGGAATACCAATATAAAATATAGTACTGCGTAAAGTACACTAGTTTGAGAGAAAGAAAGAAGAATACTAGAAACTTTGGCAATAAATGGCTGACTAAACCGAGTCAAAAATGTACCAATCATTTGAGGGAAAAGCAAAATGGATAGCGCAAAGATTATCGGAATCACTCCTGCTTGGTTTACGCGAAGTGGTAAATAGGTAGATCCACCACCGTACACCTTCATTCCACGGACACGCTTGGCATAAGTGACAGGTATCGGGCGTTCTGCTTCAGTAACCAATACAATAGCTGCAATAGTAATGATACCCGCTACGGCAAAACCAATAAGTAATGGAATCTGAGAAGGATCAAATGTAAACACTATTTCACTTATTTTTACTGGCAATTGAGACACAATACCAGCAAAAATGATAAGAGATACACCGTTACCAATACCAAATTCAGAAATAAGCTCACCTATCCACATGATAAGTATCGCCCCAGCTACTACAATAAGTAGGTTTAAAATTCTATCAAATGAAGTGAGGTCTACCAAAATACTTTGCTTTTCAAGTAGCGCCAACAATGCAAAGCCTTGAATAGTCGCCAAGGGTACAGTGAGAATTCTTGAGTATTGAGTAAATCTCTTTCGTCCAGCCTCGCCTTCTTCGCTGTAAATCTTTTTCAAAGCAGGAATCATGATAGTGAGAAGCTGCATGATAATAGAAGCTGTAATATATGGACCAACACCAAGCATCAAAATAGATAGATTGGAAAGACCTCCACCAGCAAAAATATTTAAAATACCGAAAAACTGGTTGTTGGAAAGAAATCTATTTAGCGCTAATGTATCAATACCTGGAATAGGGATAATGGACAAAAATCTAAAAACAATCAACGCAAAAAGTACGAACAGGACTTTGTTTCTGAGTACTCGGTCTGTCCACATCAATTTAATTTTATTCCAAAAATTCTGCATGTTTTTAGGCTTTAGGCTTTAGGCTTTAGCTTTTGATTCGCTAGGGCCTAAGGCCTAGCAACTACTTAATTACTATCTTTCTACCCTTTACACCTAGACGCTTTCGAATTTCTTTAAAGCTTTCCTTTTCCCCCACGAGCTTGTCTTTCTTTAAAATCACTGCTCGGCGGACAGAATTGAATTGGTAGCCACGATTCTTTGGCAACTTCTTTATGATATCACGAAGTTCTGGTCGGCGCTTGTTTCCGGCACGAGCTGTTTGACCCTTGCCTCCTCGGCCTGAAGTCTTGGCGTGCTTACCACCTCGGCCCACTAGGCGATCTTTCTTATTCTTGTGTATTCTTTTTAAATTATGTATTTGCATAAAATTATTTGGAGAGGTTATCAAACTATTCTTTTACGAGTTCTGGGGCTATTTCCTTTGCATCGGGAACTGGAATATCTACTACAGCTCGTGAATGTTTTTGAGAGATAGGAGCCAATGAAACCATGACTGCCTTAGCATTGTTCAATTTGTTCTTACTATTAGACAATATCTTGCCTGTAATATCACGCATACCTGAAATCTTGATAACATCACGAATGACAGATCCAGCCACGAGTCCACGACCCTTGTTCGGCAAAAGCTTCACATAAGAACTGGAGAACTTTGCAGAAAGTTCGTGAGGAATAGACATGGTCTTGGTTAATTTTAACTTAACCATATTTTTCTTTGCATTGCGGACAGCCTTATTGATAGCGAGCGCAGTATCCCCAGCTTTACCTAATCCAAGACCAATAGAACCTTTCTTGTCCCCTGCGATCAAAGCCACAGAGAAAGAGAATCGGCGGCCACCAGCTACGACGCGAGTCACACGGCGAATGTCGATAATCTTTTGATCAAATTCAGGTTTTGGCCGTGGGAAAGCAGAACCACCTCGGCCTTTTCGGTCTCCGCCTCTTCCCCTTGTCGGTGCACTATTTGTTCTTGAGTTTTGTGTTGGGTTATCCATAAAGTTTAATTAAAATTTAAGTCCGCCTGCTCGTGCTTCATCCGCGACTAATTTGATGCGTCCTGTGTATTTAAATCCGTTTCGGTCAAAAATAACTGAATCGATTTTTGCAGCTAAACATGCTTCTGCAGTAAGCTTACCTACTTGTTTGGCGCGTTCTGTTTTTGTGCCCTTGGTTATCTTCTTGTCGCTGGCAGAAACAAGAGTCTTGCCCGCCATGTCATCGATAACTTGAGCGTAGATAAATTTGTTTGAACGGAAAACAGAAAGACGAGGTCGAGTCGAAGTACCCAAGATCTTTGCTCGGATCTTTTTCTTTAGTCGTATTCTTTTGTCTGTTTTGTTTTGCATTGTGTTTTTTGTTTTTGCTAGTGCCTAGCGCCTATTTTAAACTGTCTTCTTACCTTGCTTACGTCTGATAACCTCAGTATCGTAACGCATACCCTTACCCTTGTAAGGCTCTGGCTTCTTTAAAGCACGAACTGATGCGGTAAAACTACCCACTAGTTCTTTGTCGATACCAGTGATAGTGATATTGTTTTTATCAGCAGTGGCGGTGATGCCTTCTGGGATAGGTACAATAACTGGGTGAGAAAAACCAAGAGCAAAATGAAAATCCTTTCCTTTTACTTCTGACTTATAACCCACTCCTTCAAGAATTAATTTTTTAGTATATGGTGTTTGAACTCCAGCGATCATGTTCTTGATATGAGAAGCATATGTTCCCCAAAGGGCTTTTGAGAATTTGTCGTTTCGCTTGATGGCTAGAGTTACTGTCTTTTCTCCTATAGTTACTACCACATCATCACGAAAATTCTTAGATAGAGATCCTTTTGGGCCAACTACAGTAATAACAGCACCACTTTGTGTGATTTTCACTCCTGCTGGTATTTCGATTTCTTGTTTTCCTATACGTGACATATATTTATATTACCAAACTCGAAATAATGCTTCGCCACCGACGTGTTCTGTGCGAGCTTGTTTACCTGACATAATACCCTTTGGTGTGGAAAGGACTAGCAAACCTGATCCATTGCGTACTGAGTGGATGTCCTTCATGCCGAAATAAATACGTCGTGATTGTTTGGAGATTCTCTCAACTTCAGAAATTTTTGGCTTCTTGTCAGCGTAAGTAAGAGTAACTTCGAGTACTGGGTGATCTTTCTTGACCTTCTTTGCCACCGCACTGATATAACCTTCTTTTTTCAAACATTCAAGAATAGCGTTCTTCATTTTAGAATAAGGAACGAGAACTGACTCCTTGTCTGCAAGTGAGCCGTTTTTCATCATTATTATCATGTTTGAAATTTGATCCATTTTATTTTTGAAATTATTACCAAGAAGACTTTCGAACACCCGGAAGCATACCTTCGTTTGCTAATTCTCGGAAGCAGATACGGCAAATACCAAAATCACGCATAAAAGCATGTCCTCGGCCACAGCGAAAACATCGGTTTTTTGACCGGACTGCAAACTTTGGAGTTTTAGCGGCTCGCGCCTTGACTGATGTCTTTGCCATAAATAAAAATTGTCTATGTTATGGGAGATATCGTGTATTTGTTCTTAAATTTCCTAAAGAAACTTAAGGAGAAACACAGATCAATCCACAACTGAAGACCTACTGATACTAGCAAATCCCCTATCAATAGTCAACCCGGTAGTAGAGCTTTGCGATAGGCGTAGCCTGCATCTAAAGATGCGTCGCAAAGTCTCACTACCGGGCAACCCGTAGAACCACCTCGCCCTTTAGGCACTCCTCCTAAATTAGGCGGAGAGGATTCCTCCCCTCCTTGGTAAGGAGGGGTTTGGGGTGGTCGGATTGTGAGGTCTTGCCTCACAACCTTAGCTAGCCCCTGCCCTCTTCCTTTAAAATAACTTGAAATCTGGGAAGCAGAGGTAGGCCGGCTCTATCAATCTGATTCGCTATCTTGAGCATTTTAGCTCGATTACTATTCCAATAAACATTATATAAAGTTATATACCAGCCTGTTCGCAATTGATCTTCCTCACTTTCATATTGTTCTTTCGATAACATCTCTCGATCGTTAAAATCTATGCCGTAACGCAAACCATATTTGTCATTTCCAGAAAACTCCATGTATATAATATCTCCAGAATAAGCTCCTTCTCGTTCAGAAGCACAACCCCTCATGGCCATCTCTGCCTCAATGAGCTGACGTTCTGCATCTTTCCAATTTCCATCAGAATGCAAGGCTGACAGCAACTGCCTGATTTTTCCAGCAATATGTGGAGCAAGCTCTTCATTGGGAATACCCGGGCGCACCTTCCCTTCTCTTTCTAATTTATCACCAAAAATTCTATTCATTTCTAAATGCAATTCTTGGGTAACTTTTTCCACCAATTCATTTCGTTCTTGTTCCAACCTTGCAAACCTTTCCATTTGATTTTGTTCCATGCAATTATTATATCAATAAAAATACACGATCAAAAATCCCCTACCGGGTGGCAGGGGATTTTTTGTTTAAAAATTATTTATAGTGAGCTTGTCGAACTATTTCTTAGGTTTTTTCTTTACCTCCTTTACGTCTTCTTTCTTGAAAGGTAGCCCGAGGAGTTCAAAGAATGCCATACCTTCCTTTCGAGTCTTTGCTGAAGAGACAAGAGTGATAGACATACCAAACACATCGCGAATATCTTCATCAGCAGTTTCTGGAAAGATGGTATGTTCCTTGATACCTAGAGTTAGGTTACCAATGTTATCTACTCCACTTCGGTTTACACCTCGGAAGTCCTTGGTTCGAGGAAGAGCTACGTTTGTAAGCTTTTCAATGAAAGCGTACATACGACCACCTCGTAGAGTAATCACCATACCGATAGGGTCACCTTGGCGGATTTTAAATGTTGCCACAGATTGCTTGGCACCACGTAGAGCTGGCTTCTGTCCTGTGATCTTTGCTAGGCGTTCAGCTATAGCAGTGTTTCGGTTCTTATCCTTCTTCATCATAGTGCCAGTACCGACATTGATGACAACCTTCTTTAGTTTTGGAGCAGCCATGACGTTTTTATAATGAAAGTCTGCTTTCATTTTTTCCATTGCCTCTCCTTCTTTTTCTTTTACAGTTAAATGTTTCATTTTATCTTAATTAAATATTACTCAGCCTTCTTTACGTTTGAAGCATGTATCGGCATAGCCATACTAATAACAGAACCTACTTCCCCACTCTTGCGAGGACGTTGGTGCTTCTTCATCATATTCAAACCTTCTACAATAACCTTGTTTTTGGAAACTAAAACACGAGCAATTTTTCCTTTCTTGCCTTTATCTTTACCCGCGATTATTGTGACATTGTCTCCTTTTTTGATTTTCATGAATTTAATATACTAATTTACGAATGTTACTAATGATACGAATGGCTACGAATTTATTTGTATGTATTTGTAGATTTGCATAATTCGTATATTCGTATGTTTAACTAAATGACTTCAGGTGCCAAAGAAATAATCTTTTGGAATCCTTTTTCTGCGAGCTCTCTAGGAATCGGTCCGAATACACGCCCCGCCTTTGGATCAAGCTTTCCCTTTTCGAGTATCACTACTGCGTTATCATCAAATCGAATATATGAGCCGTCCTTTCGACGAAAGGCATTTCGAGTTCGTACCACCACAGCTTGGTGCACATCCTTCTTCTTTACAGCCTTTCGAGGACTCGCTACCTTTACAGAAATAACAACAAGATCACCAATAGTCGCATAGCGCTTCTTGGAAGCACCGAGCACTTTAAAAATAGAACCTAGGGTTCCTCCGGCATTGTCTGTTATTTTTACTAATGTTCGTGGTTGAATCATATAATTGAAATTACTCTTATATTACTTGGTGTCTTTTATCCTTTGACAACGGACGTGTCTCGACTATCTCTACAGTGTCGCCTGTTTTGTACTTGTTTCCTTCATCATGCGCTTTGTACTTCTTGCTAACTTTGTAAAACTTGCCGTAAAGTGGGTGTTTGATGAATCGAGATACAGATACGACAACAGTCTTGTCCATCTTGTCCCCTACTACTACACCTTTCATGGTGCTAGTTTTCTTTACTTCTTTTTTTGTATCTGTAGTTTTCATATAATTATTCTAAATTTATTTCTGATTGATGATAGTCAAGGCTCGTGCGACTTGTTTTCTCAAAGCCAAATCTTCTTTGATGTTTTTAGACTTTGAACCTTCAGCCTTAAACCGGATAAGTCGGATTTTTTCACGCAAAGCAAGAACTTCCTTTTGGATTTCTTCTTTCTTCATTCCCTTGAATTGTTCTTTTTTCTTTGCCATAAAATAAAATTATTTGTGCATTCTAGAAATAATGCGTACTGATACAGGAAGCTTGGTGCCTGCCTTACGTAGAGCTTCTCGTCCTGTCTTTTCATCCACGCCGTCCACTTCAAATATTATGCGTCCTGGAAAAACGTCAAAACAGTAACCTTGTGGGTCCCCCTTACCCTTTCCCATTCCCACTTCTGCAGCCTTGGCTGTAAATGGTCGATCTGGGAAAATGCGGATCCAATACTTGCCAGCCTTTGTCAGAGTTCGAGAAATAACCTTTCGAGCAGCTTCGATTTGGTTTGACTTGATGCGAGCCTGAGATTCAGCTTTCAACCCAAAAGCACCGAAGGCTAGCTTGGTACCACGAGTTTCTGGACGAACAGCCTTTGTCTTTGCGTTCGCTCTTTTGGTTTGCCACTTTCTAAATTTTACTTTTTTTGGTATCAACATAAAAATTTCTTGGTTTAATCAGATTTAAGATTCTTCTTTTCTACTTCGGTAGCTGGTACTTCTTTTTTTCGATCCGCAAAAATCTTGCCTCGGTAAATCCATACCTTGATTCCGATCACTCCGTATGACATGGTCGCTCGTTCTCGCTTGAAATCGATATCAGCACGGAAAGTTTGTAGAGGGATACTTCCTCGCTTCAATTCTTCTGTACGAGCAATTTCAGCGCCACCTAGTCGGCCACCGAGAACCACACGAGCTCCTTCTACCCCACGAGCTTGCATCACCTTTTCGATGATAGTCTTGATAACTCGGCGGTAAGGCATACGCTTTTCCAGACCCTCGGCAATCATATAAGCTACTATAGCTGCATCAGCTTCTGGGTTTGTAACTTCTACTACTTCTAGCTTGAAGTCTTCAGGACGAGAGATTTTTAGCTTGTCCATCTTCTTTAGAATATCTTCCTTGAGCTTGGTAGCACCCTCACCATTTCGGCCGATCAGTAGACCAGGGCGAGAAGTTCGGATGATAAATCGAGTAGCCTTGCGACTTCGTTCGATTTCAATAGTAGAAATGTACATACCTCGAAGTTTCTTTTCTAGATATTGGCGAATCAAAACATCACCCTTTAGGTTTTCTACGTACTTCTTAGGATCAGCAAACCAGCGAGACTTCCAGTCTCGGAGGATGATCAATCTATGTGCGTATGGGTGTACTATTTTTGACATATTATATTTAAATTATTTTTTATTCTTTCTTTGCTGTCTTAACTTTCTTTACAGTCTTTGGCTTTATTTCTTTAACTTCTTTTTTTTCTGCCTTTACTGCCTTCTTTTCTTTTGTACCCTTTACAGCCATCACCTTCTCAGCTAAAACCAATTCGATATGACTGGTTCGCTTGTTGATACGATGACCTGTACCCATGGCTGCAGGCATCATGCGCTTCATAGTAATACCCTTATCCACAGTGATCTCTTTCACGTACAAATTTTCTGTATCGATACCACTGTTTTTAGCATTAGCTACAGCAGAAAGCAAAAGCTTCTTGACTGGTAGGCCTGCACGCTTTGGTAAAAAACTAAGTGCTGCGATAGCAGCAGTTGCGTTCTTGCCACGAATAAGACCTGCCACTAGGCGAACTTTTCGAGGTGATTGTCTGTAGTTTTTTAGAAAAGCTTTCATATTATTATTTATTTCTTAGCTGCGCCACCCTTGGCATCAGCAGCTTCTGAGGCGCCCTTTGCGGCGGCTATTTCAGCTTCCTTCTTCTTAGCTTCTAATTCCTTTTGCATCTTACCGCCATGCTTAGTAAATTTCTTTGTAGGAGAAAATTCGCCAAGTCGGTGACCCACCATGTCTTCAGTAACCAATACATCGACGTGAGTTTTTCCATTGTGAACACCAAAAGTAAAACCAAGCATTTCTGGTGAAATAACAGAAGCGCGCTTCCAGGTCTTGATAGTCGGTGTTTGAAGAGGATTTTTTCCAGCAACCTTTGCAAGTAATCCTTCATCAATGTTTATTCCTTTTTTGAGTGATCGTGACATGATTTATTTAGTGTTAACTAGAGCCTAATTTAGCTTAAGCAAACAAAACGGCTCTCATTCGAGCCTTGAAAACATACTAGCAAATATGGGTAAAATGTCAAATGGTTTCAGGTAAAAAGTTTAAAGCGGTGCCCGGAAACAAAGTCCCGAGCACCGCAGTGCGATCTGCTCCGTTAGGAGCAAAGAGAGTGTGGTTCGACTAGCGAACCTAGGAACCGTTCTTGGGATGCCGGATCTTCGGACTCAGGCGGCGACCCTTGCGAATCATCGCGCGATACGCCTTCTTGCTCATCCCAGGAGGCAGGTGCTTCATGTGCTGTTACTCCCTCAAAAACTCATTGCTCCAGATTAGTCTGGCTGACTGATCTTGTGAAAAGAACAACGAGGTTAGCCTATATTTAATCACATGCAAAATTTAAAGTAAATACAAAATGTGCATAAATAAAAAAAACCCGACGCGAGGTCGGGATTCTTTTTATTTATTCTTTCCCCTCCTGCATCGCATATGCGAAGCATTTCGGGCAGGCAGTCTTTCTCAATCTATAAATGTATTACTTGTTTTTACCTGTTTTCCTTCGACTAACAATAAACACGTTTGAATATTTCTTTGGAGTGCGAGTCTTGCGTCCACCAGTCACCTTACCCCACATGGTCTTTGGGCGCTTGGTTCCTCGTCCTTGTCGGCCTTCACCTCCACCGTATGGGTGATCCACTGGGTTCATGGCTGTACCTCGGACTGTAGGGCGAATACCCTTCCAGCGACTTCGTCCCGCCTTACCGTAGTTTTCTAAGTGGTGTTCTTCGTTAGAAACAGTACCAACAGAAGCCCATGAGTTTTCGTTTACCTTTCGAACTTCAGATGATGGCATCTTTAGGTTTGTGTATCCATCAGCATTTGCTACAACTTGAGCAAAGATACCAGCACTTCGGCCGATCTTGGCACCTCCTTGTGGTTTGATTTCGATATTGTAAACAAATGTTCCAACTGGAATATTCTTTAGTGGTAGTCTATTGGCTGGCTTCAACTCTGCTTTTTCAGAAACGATAAAAGAGTATCCGGCAGCTACACCCTTTGGCAATACTACATATCTCTTCTCACCATCCTTATAAACTGCAAGTCCTATAAATGCGGATCGGTTTGGATCGTACTCTACAGAAACTATTTTAGCAGGAATATCTTTTTTGTTATATAGAAAATCAACTTCTCGGTAAAGACGCTTGTGTCCTCCCCCTTTGTGACGCATAGTGATGCGGCCTTGGCTATTTCGTCCGACAGATCGCTTGAAGCCATGCACTAAGGACTTGGTAGGTGCAGTTTTTGTCAAAACATCTCGATAATTGATGTTTGACATTTGTCGTCGTGATTTACTTGTAGGCTTGTATGTCTTCATATTGTTTTATTTATATAAATTCGATTTTATCTCCCTTCTTTAGGTATACCATAGCCTTGCGTCCACCACCTCGTACTCCGTTTTGACCGCGAGAAATTACTCGCTTTCGTGGCATATTTACTACGTTTACCTTTACTGGCTTCACTTTATAAAGAGCAAAGATAGCCTTTTCGATCTCTGATTTGTTTGCAGAAGGAGCCACATCGAAAGTGTAAACATTTTGCTCAAAGGCAAATGATGCTTTCTCAGTAACTCTTGGATTTTTGATTATGTTCATCATAAAATTTTATCTACAAATTATCCTCTTGCTTCCAAGAATTTTACACTCTCAGTAGGGTTTTCTATTAAAAGATATTTGTGGTTCAAAACATCCAATGGGTTCAAGTTTTTTAGGAAAACGATGTCTAAAGTTGAGATGTTTCGGAAAGACTTTTCAATCTTTTCATCACGAGCAAATAGTGCAGTCAAAAGCTTTGGGTTCTTTGACTTAAGAGGGATATTCATACCAGAAGCTTTGGCAATACTGTTTAGAGCAGTTAATCCATCCGCAGTTTTGATAGCAGACATTGCTAGAGAATCTACAAACACAAGCTCACCATCTTTGAGTTTCTTGGAAAGTACTGAGAACAATGCTTGAGCTCGCATACTCTTACTGATTTTTCGCTTGTAGTTCTTTTCAGCTAGAGGACCATGGGTAACACCTCCGCCCACCCAGATAGGTGAACGAGTAGAACCGTGACGAGCTCGTCCTGTTCCCTTTTGCTTCCAAGGCTTCTTACCTCCTCCACGAACTTCTCCACGACCCTTGGTATCAGCAGTACCTGCGCGCTTGTTTGAACGCATAGACTCTACTACTTGGTGCACAAGGTCAGAGCGCCACTTTGCAGCGAATACTTTTTCTGGCAATGCGATTGACCCAGCTTCTTTCCCTTTTATGTTGTAAATTTTTGCTTCCATATAAATATTATCGGCTGATGATTTCAACTAGACTTCCACGCTTGCCAGTAATTGCCCCCTTTATCAACATAAGGTTTGCTTCTTTATCAACAAAAACAACTTCCAAATTCTTTTGGGTGATTCTATCAGAACCCATGCGTCCAGCCATTCTCATACCCTTTGGAACGTGTGTTCGGAGACCTCCTCCAATAGAACCAGGTTCACGTTCAGAGTGCTTCTGACCGTGAGTTCGAGGACCACCGGCAAAGCCGTGACGCTTGACCACACCTTGGAAACCCTTACCCTTGGATACACTAGTAACTTGGAGCAGATCTCCAGGTTGGAATACAGAGACGTCGATAACATCACCAACTTTGGCTGAAGATTGATCAGCAGGCTTTAATCGGAATTCTTTTATAGTTTGGAATAGTCCGCCCTTCATAGAACCGATTTGAGCTTTATTAATTCTTTCTTTCTTAGTCGTACCGAATCCTACCTGCACAGAGTTGTAACCATCTGTAGCCTTTTCAAACACACGAGTCACAGTAACTGGACCGCAGTTTACGATAGTCACAGGGAAAACTTCTCCCTCAGGAGAGAAATATTCTGTCATATTTTCTTTTTTCCCTAAAATGAATTTCATGGCAGTTTAAAATAAGTCTTACAGCATTTTTACATCAATATCCACTCCAGACGGAAGTGAAAGGTTGGTCAAAGACTCTACGGTCTTCGCGTTTGGATTGATGATATCTATTAATCTCTTGTGCACTCGGATTTCAAACTGTTCGCGAGCATTTTTGTAAATGAAAGCAGAACGGTTTACAGTATACTTCTTAATTTCTGTAGGAAGTGGAACTGGACCAACAATATTAGCGTCGTAACGAACAGCAGTATCCATGATTTGTTTTACTGACGCATCCAAGATCTTGCTCTCGTAAGCACGAACTCGGATTCGCAGTACAACTGTATCACTTGCCTTTTCTTTCTTGGCAGCTTTAGATACTTTCTTAACTTGTTTATCTGATGTTGGCATAATTTTAAAGGTGCATTCTTACGACGTACTAAACCAATTAACCTAAGATCTTTGTAACAACTCCAGCCCCGACTGTCTTACCTCCTTCTCGGATAGCGAATCTTTGTGATTCTTCTAGAGCTACAGGAGTAACGAGCTTAACTGTGATCTTTACTGTATCTCCTGGCATAACCATTTCTGTGCCTTCAGCTAGAGTAACATCTCCAGTAACGTCAGTTGTTCGGATGTAGAATTGAGGCTTGTATCCCTTGAAGAAAGGAGTGTGTCGTCCACCTTCTTCCTTTTTCAAAACATAAATTTCAGCTGTGAAATTGTCATGAGGAGTAGTTGTTCCTGGCTTACATAGAACTTGTCCACGAGTGATGTCTTCCTTTTTCAAACCTCGGAGCAAGATTCCAGCGTTGTCACCAGCCATACCTTCTTGAAGGTTCTTATTGAACATTTCAATACCAGTAACTGTAGACTTTTGAGTAGCCTTGATGCCGACAACTTCGATATCTTCACCAACCTTTACAACTCCTCTTTCGATCTTACCAGTAACCACTGTTCCTCGTCCTTCGATTGAGAAGATGTCTTCTACAGGCATAAGGAAAGGCTTTGCAGTATCACGAACAGGAACTGGGATGTAAGTATCTAGAGCATTTGTAAGCTCAAGAACTTTCTTTGCCCATTCATCATCAATAGAAGTAGCTTCCAACGCCTTTAGACCTGAACCACGGATAACTGGACAATCCTTATCAAATCCTTGTTTTGCAAGGAGTTCACGGATTTCTTCTTCTACTAGGTCGATCATGTCCTTGTCGTCAACCATGTCGCACTTGTTTAGGAAAACGATAATTTTTGGAACACCAACTTGTTTTGCAAGAAGAACGTGTTCGCGAGTTTGAGGCATCGCACCGTCAGTAGCCGCAACCACAAGAATAGCACCGTCCATTTGAGCGGCACCAGTAATCATGTTTTTGATGTAGTCAGCGTGTCCTGGAGCATCAATGTGTGCATAGTGACGAGCGTCAGTAGCATACTCGTTGTGAGAGATGTTGATAGTGATTCCACGAGCCTTTTCTTCAGGAGCGTTGTCGATTTGGTCAACACCTCGAAGACGAACAGTCTTACCTGCTAGGTTAAGGACGTTCAAAATAGCTGCTGTTAATGTTGTCTTACCGTGGTCAACGTGACCGATGGTGCCCACATTGATGTGAGGCTTATCTCTCTTAAATTCTTCTGCCATAATATATTGAGTTACTAATTAAAACTTAACATACGAGAACCAGCTGCTAAGGCTTAATTACTAACGTAATTAGTAAACTTTATAATGAAAACCCTGCCCGAAATGCTACTCATAACGTTGCAGGCGGGAAAACAAAAACTGCAGAAATTGCAGCTAGTAAACATATTAGCAGATTCTAAACGAATGTCAAACGCTTCATATCCCCTAAAACAAAACCACCCGAGAGGGTGGTTTTGTTTTAGTTTTTATTTTCTTGAAGCAATGATTGTCTCAGCAACATTGTTTGGCACTATGTCATAACGGAAGAATTCCATTGTGAATGATGCACGGCCTTCAGTGTTTGAACGTAGACCTGTCATGTATCCGAACATTTCAGATAGAGGCACCACAGCTTTAATAACTTTGTTCATACCTCGATCTTCCATACCTTCGATGAGAGCACGTTTTGAAGAAAGTCCGCCGGTCACATCTCCCATGAATTTTTCAGGAGTTACCACTTCGACTTTCATCATAGGCTCTAGGATCACCGGTCGAGCAGCTTTACATGCGTCTTGAATCGCCATACTTGCAGCAATTTTGAATGCCATTTCGTTTGAGTCCACATCGTGGTAACTACCGTCCCATAGTTCGACAGAAACGTTGACCATTTTAAATCCAGCCACAATACCACGATCTAGACCTTCCTTGAATCCCTTTTCACAAGGAGCGATATATTCTTGAGGGATGACACCTCCTTTGATGGAGTTGATGAATTCGAATCCAGGAGCACGTTTGACGTTCTTTGGTAGATCTTCTACTTCTTCCCTGGTTAGCATTTCCATAGGCTTGATCTTGATCTTGACGTGACCATAGTTACCACGGCCTCCAGATTGCTTGATGTATTTACCTTCAGCTTCAGCAGTACCAGAAATAGTTTCTCGGTAGGCTACCTGTGGTTTACCGACGTTAGCTTCCACCGCGAATTCTCGCTTCATACGATCCACAATAATTTCCAAGTGCAGCTCTCCCATGCCGGCGATGATTGTCTCCCCTGTTTCTGAATCAGTAGATACTTTGAAAGTTGGGTCTTCTTGAGCCAAGCGATTTAGGGCCATACCCATTTTTTCTTGATCAGCCTTTGTCTTTGGTTCGATACGTAAAGAGATAACTGGTTCTGGGAAAACAATACGGTCGAGAATGATAGGCTTTGATTCGTCGCAAAGAGTATCAGAAGTGATAGTATCTTTTAGTCCGACTGCCGCAGCAATTTCTCCAGCAAACACTTGCTTCACTTCTTCTCGGTCGTTTGCATGCATACGCAAAATACGTCCAATTCTTTCTTTGTTTCGAGTTCTAGGATTGTAAATATAACTTCCGGCAGTCAAAGTTCCAGAGTAGACACGGAAGAAAATGATCTGTCCGACGAATGGATCGGTAGCGATTTTAAATGCTAACGCTGAGAAAGGCTCTGCGTCAGAAGCATGTCGTTCCATTGGTTCTTCGGTAGTCTCGTCGATACCAGTGATAGCTGGGATATCTAGAGGCGAAGGCAGATAGTCGACGACAGCATCGAGCACGAGCTGAACACCCTTATTTTTCAAAGCAGAACCAGCGAAAACTGGAAAGATTTCATTTTTGATTACTGCCTTACGCAAAGTTTTCTTGAGCACATCTAGGTCCGGTACGATACCCTCCAAGTATTCGGTCATCATCACATCATCAGTTTCGACAATCTTTTCCACGAGTTCGTTGTGGTACTTTGCTGCATCAGCTTTTAGTTCTTCAGGAATTTCTTTTTCGACAACAGTATTACCCATTTCTCCTTCGAAGTAATAAGCCTTCATGCGAAGCAAGTCTACGACTCCTTCAAATTTATCTTCGAGTCCAATCGGTATTTGCACACGAACAGCTTTCTTTGAAAGGCGGTCTAGGATGGTGGCATATGAATGTTCAAAAGATGCACCAGTTCGGTCTAGTTTGTTTATAAAACAAATACGAGGAACTTTAGCTTCATCGGCATACCTCCAGTTTGTTTCAGATTGTGGTTCTACCCCAGCCACACCGTCGAACACAACCACTGCACCGTCGAGTACACGGAGAGAACGCTTCACCTCCACTGTAAAGTCGATGTGTCCAGGGGTATCGATAATATTAAAACGATGTTTTAGATTTTTGTTTTTTAAATCGTAAGTCGGAGTCCAGAAACAAGTCACCGCTGCAGAAGTGATGGTGATTCCGCGTTCTCGTTCTTGCTCCATCCAGTCAGTAGTGGTTTCCCCATCATGCACTTCCCCAATTTTGTGAGACACTCCAGTATAAAAAAGCACACGTTCTGTAGTAGTAGTCTTACCCGCATCGATGTGGGCGATAATTCCGATATTGCGAACTTTCTCTAGTGGATAGTCTCTTTCCATAAATAAATTAACTTAAAAAATTATATAATAAAAGCGCCTTAGGCGCTTGAATTACTATAACTTATATAGTGAGTTTTTGCAAACAAAATTATAATCTAGGCTCGCGAATTTTTATCTCACCTTTTTGCATGCCTTCTCTTAGTTTAATAAGTAACTGTTTAAAATCTCCCGCTATTAATCCTGGGTAGTGCATTTGTACCTCCTTAAGATTATTACCAGTTAGGCCTTGATTATCAATCATTCCTTTCGCAAGATCTGATATGTCGTCTAATGCACCCTTAACAAGGCCATTAATTTTAAGATCTTCATAAACTTGATCTACGGTTAGCAGCTGTCGCTCTTTTTTTACAACAGTAGTTTTTTCAAATTCAGGCAATGGTTTACCTCCGCCACTATTAAATTCCATAAATTTTTTGATATTAACTTCTAATACCCTAAGTATATACCCCCTAAATACAAAGTCAAAAGCCACCTTGCGGGTGGCTTTTTTGTTTATTTATAGTGAGCGTAGTCGAACTACCATGCGAAATGTGCGAACGCTTTATTGGCCTCTGCCATTTTATGGGTGTCCTCCTTTTTCTTGATAGCAGAACCTTCGTTCTTTGAAGCGGCGATTATTTCATCCGCGAGCTTTAAGTGCATAGGCTTTCCTTTTCCACCACGAGCTGCATCACGAATCCAGCGCATAGCGAGTGCTGCTCGGCGTTCGGCACGTACTTCGATGGGCACTTGGTAGTTTGCACCTCCGATACGCTTTGAACGAACTTCAGTCATAGGGCCAGCGTTTCTCATAGCCAAGTCGAAAACCTCTAGAGGATTTGGGTTACCAGTCTTTTCTTTGACCACATCAAGAGCCGCGTACATAACCTTGCGGGCAGTTTCCTTTTTACCTGCCCACATTATGTAGTTGATAAACTTCTCCAACTTTTGTGAGTTGTAGACAAAGTCTGGTTCTACGATATTTCGATTTTTAACTTTTCTTCGCATATTATTTAAATTTTATTTTTATTTCTTTGCTCCAGCTTTTGGCTTCTTGTTACCGTATAGTGATCGTCCTTGTCGGCGCTTTTCTACTCCTTGAGTATCGAGCACACCACGAACGATATGGTAACGAACTCCAATCAAGTCCTTCACACGTCCTCCTCGTAGCATGACTACTGAGTGTTCTTGTAGGTTGTGTCCTTCACCTGGGATGTAAGCAGTCACTTCCATTCCGTTTGTTAGGCGTACGCGGGCAATTTTTCGAAGCGCAGAGTTAGGCTTCTTTGGAGTAGTAGTAGAAACTTTAGTGCAAACTCCTCGCTTGAAGGGTGCTGGGAAATATACAGGTCGGTTTTTTAAAACGTTAAAACCCTTCGCTAGAGCGACGGTCTTGGTCTTTGCGTGCACCTTCACGCGGTTCTTCTTGATTAATTGGTTTATTGTTGGCATTTGTGACTAAAAAAGAGTCCGAAGACTCTTCAAAGAGATTACTATAAAGTATTAAAAAATGCAAATTTATATTGGCATACCCGTAAACAAGTAGAAAAGCAGAGATACTATTGGGAATATGATACCTGATAAGAAAAGTATGAATACCACAAGGAATATCAGTGAGTACTGTTCCATAAAAGCCATAAACGAATGAAAGGAAGCCGGCAATAAACTAAAAAGTATCTTGGAGCCATCGAGTGGTGGTATCGGTATTAAATTAAATACCCCGAGCGCTAAGTTTGTAATTACGATTATAGAAGTGATCGTATAAAGACTTTGATTTAAGCTATCGCTTAAATTTAAATCTGGTATGAACCGCATAATAGTTCCGAAAACTAAAGCGATGAAAAAGTTAGCCATCACTCCCGCAGCAGCTACGGCCACTGTCCCCCATTTTACGTCTCGCAAATTGTTTGGATTGTAAGGCACCGGTCTAGCCCAGCCCAAAACAAAACCAGCAGTAAAATACATCAAAGCTGGTAAAATTACCGAGCCAAAAGGATCTAAATGTTTGATCGGATTCAGAGTCAACCTCCCAGCATGGAGTGCAGTATGGTCGCCAAAATACTCGGCCATGAATCCATGGGAGACTTCGTGGATAACCACCGACATAATCAAGACTATTATATAAAAAATTGAATCCATGTTTCTAAACTTGATAAACTGATTTATCTATGTTAACATAGTTTTTATGAAAAAAGTATGTGCGATAACCACAAAAGGTTCAATTATTGGCGGAGGATATTCTAACAGAACTCGTGCCGCCAAGTTCAACCCTACAGGCAAGGCCCGAAAATACCCAAATCTTCAAAAGAAGAAGATTTTTATTCCTGAATTAAATAAATCTGTAAATATCGAAGTTTCCACTCGCGGTCTACGCACCATGAAGAAAAACGGTGCCTACGCTACCCTCCTAAAAGCTGGGCTGATAGAAGCAAAATAAACCTAAACAAAAAAATCCCCTAACGGGGATTTTTTTGTTTTGCTAAAATTTATATTTTAAGCCGGTACGAAAGTAAGCGCTGTTCCCTTTTTACCAGAGCGGCCTGTTCGGCCTATACGGTGGACGTAAGTATCGTACGTCTGCGGGACGTCGAAGTTGATGACGTGAGTCACGTCTGGGATATCTAGTCCTCGAGCGGCTACGTCTGTCGCAATCAATATATTTATTTTATCTTGTTTAAAAGAATCGAGTATTCGGATACGTTCTCGGCTTCGTTTGTCTCCATGAATACCACCCACGTGAAAACCAGCGTGTTTGAGTTCTTTTTCAAGTTCGTCGACACTGTGCTTCATCTCTCGGAAAATCAGCACCTTGTCTGAGCCATCCTTTGTCAAAACTTCGTGAAGCTTTTCAATCTTTTCATCTTTACCTTTGTAGCGAACGACGTCTTGATCGATATTTTTAGAAGTTTCACCAGAAAGTACAGAGACAAAAACTGGGTCTTTTAAATATTTTTCAGTTAGTTTTTTGATATCTGGAGAAAGAGTAGCAGAGAAGAAAAGAGTCTGGTGTTCGGCTGGAGCTTTACCGATGATATAGACCATATCGTCTCGAAAACCCATGTCGAGCATTCGATCAGCTTCGTCGAGGACCACAGAGTAGCAAGTCGAAAGATCAATAACTTTTTGATCGATCAAGTCTCGCAAACGTCCCGGAGTACCGATGATGAAAGAAACTCCCATTTTGATTTCTCGAATTTGTTTAGAAATTGGCAAACCTCCCACGCAAGCTGCAGAAAACATACCGAAACCGAAAGCGAGTTTTTTAAATTCTTCGTCGATTTGGATAGCTAGTTCACGAGTCGGCGCCATGATTAATACTTTTTCTTTCTTGTTTTGCCCTTTAGTCTTGGCAATCTTTTCAATCAACGGCAAAAGAAAGGCTGCAGTTTTACCTGTGCCAGTATTGGCTAGACCGAAAACGTCTCGGCCTTTTAGGGTCTCAGGGATCGATTGGTCTTGAATTGGACGAGGACTAGTATAGCCCGCGCGCTCGATATTTTTATGTAATTGAGGATTAAATGGAAAATCGGCGAATGTGTGTTTAGACACGTATGGCTTTTCCTCGACGTGTACAGCTTTTTTGATGAAACGAGAAAAATCGATTCGCTCACCGCGAGATCGGCCTCCCCCACTTCTTTTGGCATGTCCACGAAAAGGAGGACGCCCGCCTGCAACTGCTTTGCCGTAGGCATTGCGGGCAGGTGAACTTTTAAAACCACCAGAGCGCACTGGGCGCCCGCCTGCAACGTTATGCGTAGCATTGCGGGCAGGTGCACCAAAAGATGGCCTGCTACCAAAACTAGGTCTAGCAGATTTTTTAAATGTTGAACTATGACCACCGAATTTCCCGCCTGCAACGTTATGCGTAGCATTGCGGGCAGGCTTCGGAGTTGCTCCGCCAGAGGCGGAATGAACCGTTGTAGATTTATACATAATATTTTGGGTCACTCCCCAAATATAATATGTGAGAATGATGTTTTAAGAATAGCATTTAATGGCTAAATTGTCAACTTTGTGGCGAATATATATAAAAGTTATACTAGACGTATATGAAAGTTGAAGAACTCAATCACACTCAAGCAAACATCGAAGGTGGGGGTGAAGTAATTATTTTAGATACTGGAGCAGTACTTGGGCCAGAATCTGAAGCCATGCTTCAGGCTCTTCATTCACGTTCGATTGGTGGTTTGCGCAGTCATCTAGAAGTTTTAGCCAAACGCGGACCTGACAACTTCATGAAAAACTTTTATGTTGGATACGGGCACAAATCCATCGGTGATTGTGGCACCATTTCCCTATTTATTGAAGGTGTATCTATGCTTGCTGCTAAAGCTATCCAAGACTGGGCACTTTATTCTGGCCAGGAGGCTTCGACTCGCTATATAGATTTTAAAATTCAACCTTTTAAAAACCCGTTAGGCACTAAAGAGGGAGAAGAATTGATCGAAGCGTGGAGAACTTTTTACATAGAATCTATGGAGTCCACCAAGGACCACCTAAAAAAACAATTCCCTCGCCAGCCAGAAGAAACTGAAGGTATTTACGACAAAGCTATAAACGCCAGAGCTTTTGATGCACTACGTGGTTTTCTGCCAGCAGGAGCTACTACAAACCTAGCCTGGCATACAAACCTGCGCCAAGCAGCAGACAAGGTAGCATTATTACGACATCATCCGCTAATAGAAGTACAAAATATCGGCCAAGCTATAGAAAACGCCCTGTCACTAGCCTATCCAAATTCTTTTGGACACAAACATTATGAAAAAACTGAGACTTATAATGATTATTGGATGAAAAATGATTATTACTATCACGACCCAAAATGTGAAAGTTATAAGTTACTGAAAAATGACGTTGATGCTTCCCTATTACCTAGAGAAGTCTTGCAATCACGCCCAGCAAAAACAGAACTACCACGACATCTTGCCGAAGCAGGAACTGTGCAGTTTGCATTTACACTAGACTTTGGTTCTTACCGTGACCTGCAACGCCACAGAGCCGTCACCCAACGCATGCCACTACTTACCACGGAACTTGGTTTTGAAGAATGGTACCTAAGAGAAGTACCTGAGATAGTTAGGCAAAAAGCTATTCCTTTTTTGAAAGCTCAAGAAGAAAAAATAAATTCCCTGAAAATTTCCAAAGAAGAAAGACAGTATTACATAGCTATGGGCTACAAAACTTCGAACCGCCTAACAGGAAACTTGCCTGCATTAGTATATCTAGTAGAACTTCGCGCTACTAGATTCGTACACCCGACGCTACGCAAGCGAGCAATACAAATGGCAGAAACCTTAACTCAAGAATTTGGCAAGAATGGCTTAGTAATTCATCTAGACACCGAACCAGACCGCTTTGATGTAAAGCGAGGAGAGCACGATATTGTACTTAAGTAATTTTAAGGATCCTCGTCTGTTTTAACACGTATAAATACATTCTGTCCCTCAGGAGATTTCAGTGTTTGATATTTTCTTTTTTTATTAATTTCAATCTTGCGCACTAATTCTTTTTCCAGATCGTAACCAAGTAACTCAGAAACTCCGAGTAGGAATATAGCCACGTCTGCAAGCTCTTCAGCCACCCCATCCTTGCGTTCAAAATATTTTTTAAAGGCCTCAGAAAGTTCTTCGTGGGCCCGACAAAACTCCTCAGCCATGTTTGTAGTATTAAAACCCTTTTCCTTTTTATTTCTGACTACCTCTTTCTGTAATTCTTTTAGATCTACCATAAAATGTATTAAAATTTTGGAATTTTATTCCCCCATATTTCTTGTAAATAACTTTTGCCACTTATATTTCTACACTCAAACCCAGGAACAGACTGAAGCAACCGAGTGACTGCTTCATTGGTCAATGAATTTGTCATAGACTTCTCATTATTTGTCGCCTTACTTTCTACAACTGGCATCTTGTAAACAACTTTTTTAATACCCGCTTGAAGTAAATATTTAAGACAATTCTCACAAGGGGCATACAGGCCATACGCCGTGCATCCTTCCAAGTCTCTTTTTGCAAACAAAATAGCATTCATAATGTCGTGCAAAATCAAATGATATTTCATTGGTCGTTCAAAAGTCATCTTGCTCTCATCGCAACCACCCACAAATCCGTTATATCCAAATGATACTGGTCTATTTTTGCTGTCTACAATCACACAACCAGTTTTAGTAGAAGGGTCTTTAGATCTTTTACCTACCTGCTCAGCTATATTCATAAAATAATCATCCCATGTAGAGCTAATAGTTTTGGATTTTTTTTTAACAGCTTTTTTCATACCTTAAATATACTCCCCTTAGTCCTTTTTTCCAAGTGCTTTCAGCACCTTCAAATACATAGCCTCTACCATATTTTCCTGTTTCTTGCCGGTGGTCACATAGTGGTCGAGGCCAGGAGCAGCGTTTATTTCGATAATATAATATTCACAACTATTAGGATTTTGAGTTATATCTCCATCAGTAACCATGATATCTACTCCAGCAATCCGTAGCCCCATGTCGTGCGTAAGTTTTATGGAAAGTTTCGCAAATTCTTTATGTATAGTGGTAGTTACATCTACTGCATCCCCACCCGTGGAAAGATTGGCGTTGTCTAACAGATAAACTACTTCCCTTTTAGTTAGAACACTTTTTAAATTTAATCCTTGCTTGGCTAGTTTATTTTTAATTCTTGAATCAGAGAAATTTATTCTAGTATCACGCCCATCTTTAATAAAATTCTTTTGTTTTAGTTTTAGTAATTCTAAAATTGAGCTCTTGCCATCCCCTGTTACTGATAGAGGCATGCGTTCATAGGCTGAAATTATTTCGTTATCTAGCACTACCACACGGTAATCTCGCCCTGGTAAATATCTCTCGATAATAGCAATCTTGTCATGTTCAAATATTCCAGTGAGCGCTTGCTTTAATTCAGCATCGCCCCAAACTAAACTCACGAGAGCTCCCTGGCTCATGCTGTTTGGTTTTACAATTACCGGGTAGCCGAGTTTTTTGGCGTAATTTTTTCCGTAACTTATAGTTTTTTTGCTATGCACAGCTTTCGCCCAAGTATCCTTAAATACAGTTTTCCCTTCAGCTGTTGGATAGCCATTCTTCTTTATAAAAAATTTAGCATAATCTTTGTCTTTGGCCACATCAGCTGAAGCTATTCTATTTAGGTCCAAAGATAGATAACGCAAGGATCGCACAACTCCGTTTTTATAACGAATCTGGCCAACTATTCCCCACTCTGGCTCAACGACAAAGCTCGCCCCTACTTTAGGGGCGAGCTTTTTAATTAGTTTAGTGAGATATGGAAACGACATTTACTTTACTTCTATCCCCATACTTCGAGCAGAACCGGCGACGATGTTTATGATTCCTTCATCATCCTTGGCATTCAAGTCGACAAGCTTTTTCTTACCGATTTCTAGAGCTTGAGCGCGAGTGATCGATCCAGCCTTAGTTTTAGTATTTGTCCCTGAACCCTTTTCTACACCAGCAGCCTTGAGTATAAGGCCTGTTACTGGAGGGGTCTTGATTACGAAATCATAACTTCGGTCTTCGTATACAGTGATAGATACACCCACCTTGTCCCCAGCCATCTTTGCTGTAGCAGCGTTGAACTTGGTCACGAAGTCACCTATGTTAATACCAGCCTGTCCGAGCGCAGGACCTAGTGGTGGAGCTGGAGTAGCCTTAGCAGCCTGGATTTGTAATTTAATTTTCTTGGTTATCTTTTTTGACATTGCTTTTCTAGATTAACTTATATCTTCTTTATTTGCAAGAAATCGAGTTCGACTGGAGTTTCGCGACCAAACATTGAAACTAACACCTTGATCTTACCTCTTTCCTGGTCAACAGAGTTGATCTTGCCTTCGAGGTCTTTAAAAGGTCCATCGGTTATAAGGACACTCTCGCCGATAACCATATCGATATTGTGCTTGGCAGTACCAGAATCCATTTTTCTAAATAGGTAGTCCACTTCGTCTTGCTTAAGTGGTACAGGGTTTACTCCAGCCCCTACGAATCCAGTAACACGAGGAGTATTGCGAACTACGTACCAAGAATCGTCAGTAACGATCATATCTACGAGCACGTAACCCGGATAAATCTTTTCTTCTACTTCTACTCGCTTACCGGCTTTGATTTTTATTTTCTTTTCTACGGGGACGATAACATTAAAGATCTTGTCGTTCATGCCCAGAGAATCAATGCGTTGTCGTAAATTACGAAGAACTACGTTTTCGTAGCCTGCATAGGTATGGATTGCATACCAGTTTCTCGCTCCTTGTGTTTCCTGCTTTGACATATATATTTTAATTAAGAATTACGGATTACGAATTTTAAATTATTAATTCGTAATTTTTAATTGATAACTTTCTCCAATCCTCTTGAAAAAATAAAATCAAAAAGACCTAAGTAATAAGCCACCAAAACTGAAGCAACTATCACAATGATAGTGTAGAAAAATACTTGGCTCCTACCTGGCCAAATAACGTGCTTGAGTTCTGCTTGCGTATCTTTTAAATATTCTGTAAGTTTCATGTTATTTTAAAAAAGCCCCCTTTCAAGGGCTCTTTTAATAATACTCTTTTTCCCTACAAAAGTCAATTTGTAAACCTACTTGATCTCGTAAGTTATCATTACATCTGAACTAACGGTATTTTCCCCTTTTGGTAGTTCTGCAGGAGTAGAGCTTGCACTCATACTCTCAGACATCACCATGTCCTTACCATAATACATAGGATATGCAGGATAATCACCATTATCACTAAAGCTCATAACCTTGCCGAGCTTTACTCCCAAATCCCTGGCTAAAACTTTTGCCTTAGTGTGTGCATCCTCGATAGCCTCTTTTTGAGCTTCGGCCTTTAGAGCATCTTCATCATCGATAGCAAAGTTTGGTCCAGAAAGATCAGACACGCCGAGTGATCCAAGCTCTTGCATTATTTTTCCAGCATCATCAACATTTCGAACCTTTACCGAAACACTCTCGTGAGCTTCGTACCCAGTGAGCACTTGCTTGCCACCCCCGCAGTAATAACTGACAGAACCGTCTGCTGCTGGAGGACAAATCTTTTGTTGATAGTCATACTTAGGATTAAAAGAAGCGCTTAATGTTTTAATATCTTTTTCTTCTACACCATTAACCTTCAATGATTCCAATGCTGATGCTTCCACTTTGGCCACAGCTTCTTGAGCTTCCTTTACTGTTTTTGCTTCTTTGCGAATATTAAAAGTCACATTGGCAATATCAGGAACAGCATTCACTTCTCCGTGTCCAGACAAGGTTATACTATTAAATCCAGAATCCGCATTTCGATAATATCGAAACTCAGACAAAACTCTAACTGCGAAATAAAGTGACAAAATCACACCGAAAACTAAAACAACTTTGTATAAATTCCTTACATAGTTACTTGGTATTTCAATCATAAAATTATTATTAAAATCCGACACTTCCGATCGGGATTATCTTGTAATGCCCCCATTATACACCAATCTACTACCGGATCAAATTCACCTCTGGGGTGATTTTTAAATCAAATTTTTTATAGACTGAATCCATAATATCTTCGGCTAGGCCCAATATTTCCTCCCCCTTGGCTCCACCATAGTTTACTAGAACCAGTGCTTGCTTGTCATGAACACCGACACTGCCTATCCTCTTCCCCTTCCAACCGCATTGCTCGATCAACCACCCAGCTGGAATCTTGATTTGTTCATCTTCTAAAAAGAATGGGATATCAGGATATTTTACTTGTAAACTTTTAAATTTTTGTTCGTCCACAAAAACATTTTTAAAAAAACTTCCTGCATTTCCTGAAATTTTTGGGTCTGGCAATTTACTTTTGCGAATACTGGTCACCGCATCACTTATGTCACGTGAATTTTTCACTTCAATTTTATTTTCATCAAGATAATTTTTTAAAATTTTATAAGCTATATTTGGTTTCGATATTTTACTGAGTTTTATGTTTAAGGCGATAATAAAATACTTATCTTTAAGCTCATTTTTAAACACACTATCACGGTAGCCCAGCCTACACTCATCTTTCCAAAAAATTCTTTTCTCTCCTGTGTCCAGCTCTACTGCCTCCACACTCTCGAGTGTATTTTTTAATTCTCCACCATAAGCACCAATGTTCTGCATCGGTGCCGCCCCTACTGTGCCTGGTACATATGATAAATTCTCGATACCCCAGTACCCCCGTTCTACAGTAAACAAAACTAAATCATGCCACCACTCCCCACTCATAGCCCGAACCAAAATTGAATTGGAGTCTTCGGACTTTTCCTCTATACCTTTTATTTTATTTACAATTACAATCCCATTAAAATCTTCCGTGAACAAAACATTGCTTCCGCCTCCCAAAAAAAGTTTTTTATTATTTTTAAATTCAGGCATGCCAAGAAGTTCAATCAGTTCTTGCTCACTCGAAACCTCCACCAAAAACTTGGCCCTTACTGCTACACCAAAAGTATTTAATTTAGTTAAATCCTGATCTTGTTTTATATCCATATAGCTTTCACTCACTCTCGAAGTATAGCCACAGAACCGTCCGGATGCAATCGGATAATTTTCGAAGCCCTACTAACAACTGACCCAGCATCCACGTACGCATCTACATTGTCACCAAAATATTTACGTGCATCTTCTATACTTTCACTTTGTGGAAATTTTTCAATATTTGCCGAAGGGGCTATCAGTGGTCCTGTTTTTGAAAGTAACTCTCTCAATTCTTGCTTGTTGGGCAAACGAAAAGCTAAAGTCTTGGTACCCCTATGTAAATATTCAAAAGCTGGATTATCACAATCCAAAACTAGACTCGTCGGTTCTTGATATTTTTCAAAAATATTTTTCTGATCCCCCGTCAATTTAATCCCAAATTTTTCAATATCAGCTATGTCGGAGATTAAAATAATACATGGCTTTTCGGGGGCTCGACTACGAATCTCATAGATATGATTTACCACTCTGGAATCCAAAGCCTTACCCACCATCCCGTATATGGTGTCCGTGGGCATAACCGCCACGCCTCCACCCAAAAGGATTTTTATCAAATCTTCGTTATCCCACACATTTTTATTCATAAATTATTTTAATTCTAAAATCCTCGAGTCCCCCTCATGGTGTGAAAAATAAATATACTGGACATCCTTGGGTAAAACCTTTTTCACATTTTCAGGCCACTCAATAATGATAAAAAAATCTTTATTACTAACTATTTCTTGCCAACCCAAATTCAAAAGCTCCTTTTCATCCTCTAGACGATAAGCATCAAAATGCAACAGCGCTTTATGCTTTTGCTTCTTTAAGGGGTATTTTTTCATAATAACGAAAGTCGGACTATCTACTTTACTTTTTACTCCCAAGTATTTGGCTACGGCTTTAGTAAAGGCTGTTTTTCCAGCACCCAAGTCACCAGACAAGCCCACCACTAAAGCTCCAGCCTTTTTGGCTGATAAAATTTTATCGACAAACAATTTGGCTATTTTATTAGTCTCTTGTAGATTCTTGGAAACTTTACGCATGGCGGCCTAGACCTTATAGAATTTCTTTTTTTAATTTTCGCTCGATCTCTTCTTCACTCACTGGATGGATCATTTTTTGAAGCTCTGGATCCTGTGACAAATCTATACCTTGCTTGTCGAGAAGTAAAGCTAGCATTTTCATGATTTTAGTGACTTCTAGCTCTGATATTACACTCAATTGTAAGTTTGTTTCTTCGCGTAGGTCATCTATTTTTGCTGTACGATTTTGGGAAATGAGCACAAATATAGCCAGTATGATTGCCTCCAAAGAAACCACGTTGGTAAGTAAATTAAACGGGAATGGATCAAATGGTGTCAAAAAGAAAATTTTATTAGTGTTGATAAGCAACCAAAGAGAAAAGAAAATAATATTTAACCAAAGAAAATTATTGCTACCAAAAACACCTGTCATTTTGTCGGCCAACTTTTCCATGAAGGTACGTTTGGCATCAGCTTTAGCCTTCAGGCTATGAAAAATTTTTCGGTGAGCACTTCCACCATCTTCGAACAAGGACCGTAAAAACGAAATGTGATTATTAGGCATATATGGAAACAATTGTAACATTAGGGTATAATTACGCAATACAATGATACAAAAAATACTGAAATTCTTCGATAAGCTAGAAGACAAAGTGCGGGGGCATTTGAGTCATTACCCAATCATATATGCCCTACTGGGAGGTATCGGGGTAGTTTTATTTTGGCGTGGAGTTTGGCACATAGCTGATGATTTCGAACTACACAGCTTTGGTTCCTTGGTGCTGGGTACTGTGCTGCTACTAATCACTGGTGTATTTGTGTCAGCCTTTATTGGAAACAAACTTATCATCACTGGACTCTCAGGCGAGAAAAAATTGGAGGAAAAAGAAGCAGAAGAGATAGAAACCGAAGAGGAGCAGATAAAAAACCTACAAAAAGCAGTGGCAAGGCTAGAAAAAAAGCTCGATCATATCGACGAGGACATAGAAAGATAGCAAAAGAACACCTAACTTGCTGAATAATGTGGGAGGCATAAGGGAATTGCCTACTACATAGGCAGGTACTTTTCCATTTACTTTCAGTAAATAAGGAAAAGTCTTTCAACTCCCAAAAAACATAAATCAATTTATGTTTTTAAATTTGGGAGGCATAAGGGAGTTGAACCCTTGATAAGAGCTCCACAAGCTCGTGTGTTACCGCTACACCAATGCCTCCATGTAGGCTTATTTAATCACACTTAGAGCAAAAATCAAAATTGAGATCAGTGCTGACACAAAGCACCAAGAGCAACCTTTCTTCAAAATAAACACTTGAACAGCAATCAGATAAAGAGAAAATATGAAAGCTAATAGAGAAGAAAAGGCTACTAAACTAGTAAAGACTACGTGCAACATACTAGAAGAAAAAAGAAGTAGAAAATAAGTTACAGCAATGAGGGCATAGTAAGCCATACCCAAAAGTTCCACCGAAATTCCTAAAATTTTAGAATAGTCACTGTGCACTACAGCATGACAATCAAAACCCACCATACAGACAAAAGGCTTAGCTTTTTTCTTTTGATTGCGAATATGTTTGGCGACAAAAAATCCCGCAACCCCGAGCAAACAAATAATCAATCGCACAGAAAAATCATCTAAAGATATCATAAGTACACAAAGTATAAATTATAAATAACCAGCAAGCAAATCTTCATAATTTGCCATAGGGTACAGAGCTATTTCCCCGTTTAAGGCTTCGTCTAAAGATACCCAGATGGCATCGAATTCGTATTCTTCTTCAACTATGTGAATTTTTTCTTGATTATACAACTCCCCTTTCTCAAGTTCACCTATAAAAAGAAAAACCACCTCATGATTCTTCTCTCCGGCATAATCAAAAATGTTCTCTATCACATCTATAAGTTTTAGATTATCTATTCCACTCTGGAGCTCTTCTAAAATTTCACGTCGTATACCATCTTCAGATGTCTCATTAAAATTAATGCTACCTCCGGGTAATCTATAGAAATCCCCAGGAACAATTTCTCTGTTACCGCTTTTGCCTTTTATTTGTGTCTTACCGTCAGCAACCAAAATACGTCCATCATGAACAAATAGGCACATTGCTTTCACTCTGATTTTTTGCTCTTGTTTCATACTTTTGTGCCCAGGAAAGGACTCGGTCACGAATAATTTTCTCCTGAAATTTGTGCGCGAGAGAGGATTTGAACCTCCACGCCCTTACGGGCACTACCACCTCAAGGTAGCGAGTATACCGTTTCTCCACTCGCGCATTTATTTATAACTTTTCTGCTGCTTCCTTTCTATCTCTAAAGCCTTTTTAATTTTAAGTCTTTTGCGAGATAAACAAACAACTCTCGGAGTATAATACATTTTCTTAATAACTTCCAATGCTTCTTTCTTGGCGTATTTCAACTGAAAAAACCGATCGTTCTTTTTATTTGTAATATGACCTTTAATAAAAAGCCTGTTCTCAATTTCCTTTTGAAGCCACAGAATGTGCTTCTTGCTTCCGGATGCAAATACTAAATAAAACATATGACTTGATTTCCATCTAGGATCCCAATAAGAGTAAAAGCACCCATCTCCATCATGACATCCTCGTAGAAAATCAAAGAAGTACTGTGAAGGTATGTCTATTTTACCCATGGTGAGAGATTTTCTGGGAGTTAACCCTATAGACAAAAGAAAGTCATAAAATATTCTGTTTTTAAATTGAATTCTTAAACACTCGACGCCTTTAGCATTCCACTTCTGTCCTATTGTAAAATTTACACCCAAGCATTTAGAAAAATTTAATAACTGTTCTCTATCTTTAGAGGTAAAATCAAAAAGTAAACCATTGCTGGACAAGCAACCATCTGTAGCAATTAAACCAATTGCATAAGCTAAATCTGGTCGCCATGTTGTATCTATTATTTTCTTTGGTTGTGGTCCCCTCTTCCCCATTCACATATTATATCACCTCAGTATACCAGCGTCTACTAATTAAATTTAAAATAAAAACCCACTTTTTAGCGGGCAATTATTTTTCCTTATTTAAATTATTCCGCTTTTTCTGCAGAAACTTCAACCTCTTCATTATTTACTACAGTTGAACGCATTCTCTTGCGAACATCTTTCACAGCTTTAGTTCGAACATAGTACAGTTTTGAACGGCTAGCATTGGCTCGTTTAACAATTTCAATTTTATCTACCATAGGAGAATATAATGGGAAGATTCTTTCTACTCCCACACCAGAAGCTATTCGGCGTACAGTATAAGTACCACCAGCTTCTGTGCCGTGCTTGCGAGCTAGCACCATTCCTTCAAAAGCCTGGGATCGGAATTTACCCTTTTCGTCCTTAATCTTTGACCAAACGCGAATAGTGTCCCCAGCGCGAAAATCTAGCTTTGCGCGGGCCTCAATATCTACTGGGCTGAATTTGATTTTACTTACTGGCATAGTGAAAACACTTTAGCACGAATTATTTGCGTTAGCAACTTTTTACCCAGTAGTGAAACTTTGTGACGCATCAGTAGATGCATGCTTCGCATATCACAAAGTTCTACTACTGGGTTAGGCAAACTCGGATTGATAGCACCTTACGCAGTAAACTATTTTAGGGTCTTCTGGCGCATAGGGGGTATAAATATCTATTCCACATTTATCGCAAGTCCTATGGTGCATGCCGGGCTTGGTCATCCGAGCAAACCGCTCATTCTCTCTACACTTTGGGCATTCATGAGACACTGGCAGGCCCATCTTGCGTAAAAGATTGAGTTCACCCTGCACTATTTTATATCCCCTCTTACAGTTAGCACATTCTACAACCTCATTAAGTATTTCATCAGCAGTTTCAGCAATTGTGTCTGGCAAATTTTCAGATTTTATAGTTGTTACATAAGCAGGTCCCTCTGAATCATCCCAAGTGTAACCCATAGCTAGTGCTTCTTCTTTTGGTTTCGGGAAAAACTTCATTGCATTAGATTTATTATATGGAAATTTAGAAAATCCTGGCTTAAAAAAGTCACCGTATGTCCACACCTTACCTGTTTCATCAACATAAGGTTTTGCGTTCATATCTTCTATTATTTTTTCTTTGAGTGTTAAATATTCTTCTTTTGAATATTGTTTATTTAAAATAGAATAAGTCTTTCTTTTCAGATTTACACAACCGAAATTATTTTTACCACCCACACACAGCATGGAATACTCGAGATTTTCCACATCGGCAAAACAAAGGGTAGAAAACTTTACATTACTTGCACCATTCCCGATACCGATAGATTCATAAGCGAGCTCTACTCCATTCCCCCACCCAGAGTAATCCATACTATCCTTCACAGAAGCTACGGTTATAAATTGGCAGTACTTACAATTCTCCGAATAATTCACCATGTAACACTCATGTGAATTTCTAGATTGATAAACATACTCACCCGACACATTTACATTTAAACTGTTTCCATGGTATTCCCGATAAGGCTTAGTTAACAAAAATTCATCAGCTCTTTGCTTTAGCTCCTGAATGCCTGACCAAGTGTCCAATCTCATTTCTTTTACCCTCTGATCATATTCTTCTTTCGAATATTTAACGTTAAAGATACAATTCGAAGCGTTGCGTAAATTTACACAACCAATGCAATTTGTGGATCCATAACAATTTCGGGAAAACCATACATCCACACAATCCCCACAACCATCAGAGAAAAAAGTCCTGTAATTTTTATTCGACCCAATAGTTTCATAACAAAGTTCTGATTCCCACCCACGCAAACAGTCCATACTTGACTTCATCCCATTTAAAAGAGAGGAATAGAAAACATTTTCACAATAATCAGCCCAACATGTTAAATAACAATCCTTTGAGTAAGCTATAGAATTGCTATAATCGCAATTTTTAAGAGTTAAATATTCTGTCTCAAGCGCGTTGTAAGGAGTTCTTTCGGCTAACTCTTTTAACTGCGCTAAAAAGGGTCGAGTTGGATCATACTCCATCCCAAATTCTGTTCCGTCCCAATCATCAGCCCACCAGCATGGCTGACAAAAAACTCTTACATTATTTTTAGGACTAAATTGCGACATCATACGCTTACCACACTTATCGCAATTTCTCCAAAACAAACTCCAGCTATTAATACACGCCACTCTTCTTATCATCCTACACTCCGGACACCAGGTCGGTGGTGGGACTTTTATCTTTTCGTAAAAATTAAAATCTTCAGTTTCTATCGTGAAATCTTTGTGACAGTTTTGGCAGGATTTAATCTCGGGTTTCATTTTGTGTATTTAAGCTATCGCTTATATCTATAAGAGGGCTGAAAATTCTTTCGGGAGCTTTGATTCTACTTTAATTGTATCGCCCTTGGGGTTCTTGAATTCTATGGATTTGGCATGGAGAGCTAAACGCTTGATACCTTTAGGGCAGACAGCCCCTGGGTTATATAGAGCGTCACAAGCTACAGGATGGTTCAAGTACTTCATATGCACGCGAATCTGGTGGGTACGGCCAGTCTTTGGTCGAACTTCGACGATTGTGAATTTTGGAATTCTTTTGATTACTGTATATTCAGTGAGAGCTTCTCGCATTTCTCCTCGCGCTCCCCGTCCAGCCAGGTAGCGCCTAAAATCTGTGGGGCTTCGGCCTATGGGATTGTTTATTATCCCCCTGTCATTTTTTAGATGACCATTTACCACAGCTACATAAATTTTCTTGATAGTTCGATCTTGAAATTGCTTTTTTAAAAGTTGATATGCTTTTTCATTCTTAGCTAAGAGCAAAACTCCAGAAGTTTCTCGGTCTAATCTGTGTACTATTCCTGGTTTCTTAATCTCAGTCTTAATATTTTTATTTTCGTACACTTCATCCTCCCCCACATTTTTCATTCGAGGATAATTTTTCAAAATCCAGTCTGCAATAGTCTTCTGCTTATTTCGTCCATCCGCGTGCACAGAAACCCCCGACGGTTTGTCTATAGCTAGAATATTAGAATCTTCGTATAAGATTTTGATTTTCATGTGCCCCTGGTAAGAATCGAACTTACATCAGCGGCTTAGAAGTCCGCGGTTCTATCCATTGAACTACAAGGGCAATGTGGTCACAAATAATTTTCTTGCCGTCGCTCGCAAATTTCTGCGACCCCGGCTCGGCTATTTTCTCTACTGAAAAAATTGGGCCTGCGCCTCGCCCCAGTATCAGAAGATAATATGAAGATATTATCTTCCTATCTGGTGCGCGGTGTAGGACTCGAACCTACGACCTTCCCGGTGTAAACGGGTTGCTCTACCAACTGAGCTAACCGCGCAGATACTCTAAATTAACACTTTTATCTCGACGGGTCAATCACAGGCACTGGTGAATTTTTTATTCTCTCGGATTTTTTCGCACGAGTATTGAAATATTCCAGCACTGCATCTATCCTGTCTTTACTTATTTTCTTTTCCTGCCCATTGTACTCAAATTGATCAATAGGGTCTTCTTTGTTTATTTTTAAAAATAGATAGGTGCCAAATGCCCCAGACAAGAGAATTAAAACAAAAGCAGACAATAAGACAACCTTCCAATAAAAATCTGGGTCAGGTTGGTGTTCACTTTTCTTGAATTTATTTTTAACTTTAAAAATATTTAAGTCCATATAATTATATTTACTGAATAAAAGTGAGTAGCTTGAGCCTAATAACTGCCGACCATTTATTTATGGATGCACCATCTTTTTGCATGTCTATAGATAAAAATTCCATATCATATTCAGAATTCTCCAGAAGAGTTAGGAATTTATAAAAGGATTCAAAACTTCCTGAGGCATTCATACCCACCACCAAAGATTTGCCGTCACTTGCTAAATCTACAGATGAAACAGAATTTTCCGCATTCACACTCCGAGCTAGCCTCTCCAGAGTATCTAGAAAAGGTACCGGGTTTGAACTTTCAGCAAAATGCATCTCAAGTAGAGTCTTTTCTTGTTCAATTTTTTTGATGGAACTTTCCAAGGACTTTATCTCGTTCCGACGAGCGTATTCCGTCTGCCATTCGGTCAATTTTTGCTCTGATATTCCCTGCCGACTCTTGATACTTGAATACAAAAACATTAACCCACTAAAAGATATGAGGAAAAATAAGACAGAGAAGATTATTTGAGGTGTTTGAGATTTATTTTTCATATAGCTGGTGTTAAGCTTAATAGAAATTCTATGTTTTCCCCCTTAACAAAGTTAGAAATCGGCAGGGTTACGTCTTTAAAAGCCTGGTTACTTTCGAGGGCCTTACGAAATGATAACAACTCTTCACGAGAAGTAGCTTCACCACTAATGCTTATATTCCTAGTATTTTTTTCATCCACTTCATAAGAAATTCGAGTGATCTTGACGTTAGCTACCTTGCTTTTGATTAGTTCATTTATTATACGCTCCGTAACCACAAATTTATTTGTTTGCAATTGTTCCACTAGAGTGAGCTTGGCATCCAATTTTTCTATAGCCTGAGATGTTTCTTGGTCCAGTATCGGTACTGGTTCTCCTTTTTGGATAACTAGGTCCTGTTCGATAATATTCTGCTTGGCCTTGGATAAAATCCAAGACGGCACCAAAGCCAGTATGGCAAACCAAGCACACAGACCAAGCGTCAAAAAAGACAGTATAGTTAACCTGGAATAAAAGTGGTGAGCTATCTTTTTCTTTTCTTCGTTTGGAATAAGATTTATCATAAAAAATTCTATATTAATCTCGGTCAAAATCTCCGAGCGCCAGGCCAAGTGACGCCGCAAAAGAAAGAGCCCGCTTGGAACTCATAGCTGGAACCTTATTCTCGATGTTTTCTATATTCACCCACACGTTAGCCATCTCGACAGGAGTTTTCATGCTAGTAGAAAGATAATCAGAAAGCCCTATTAGATTGGAATCACCTCCACAAAGAATGATTTTCTTGATCGGTTGATTTTCCTTACTCGATTCATCTCCATGAGCGTGCCAATAAGCAAAATGCTTAGCTATCTCGTCACGTAAAATAGAAACACTATTGAGCAACACGGGAAAAACTTCTTTATTCGCCATATTACGCTGAAGCCCGTATTCCTTTTTAAGCTTGTCAGCTTCTTCATAGTTAATATTAAAACTTTTTTGAAGCATTGTATTCAACGTAAAACCACCTATATCTAAGGTGGAAGTAAACATGACCACCCCACCAGAAATTATAAATATGCCTGTACGCCTTTCTCCAAAATCTACAATCATATAAGCATTGTGGTCCCCCTTCTTTATGACCGACCGCACTATAGCCTGTGCTTCGAGCTCAAAAGAACGCACAGATATCATAGACTCCTTGAATACAGCTAGATAATTTTCGATAACATTTTTGGGTATAGCGGCTACTTGAATACGCAAAAACTTCTCGCTTTCACTAATCAACTCATAATCAAAAATAGCATCTTCGGCTGGCACTGGAATATGTTCTTCAAGCGAAAGTTCGATGCTTTCTCGAACACTTTTCAACCCATCCTTCTCGAGGTCGAACTGATACAAATATACTTGTTGCTCTGGTAAAGAAACTCGAACCACTCGAATACCCTCCTCCTTACGAAGGGCTGCTAGTAGTTCTCCCATTTTTTTTACATCTTTTATTTTCCCAGAATCCACAACCCCAGGGGGAATGTTCCTTTCGCCATGCCGGCCAGCTTTGATCCCACTTCGAGTTAAAATAAGTTCTATAAATTTTATAGATTCGTCAGAAATATCTAAACCAAAAGAAGCAACCGATAATAAATCGGGGGTAGGAAAAAATCTATTAAATGCACGACTAAGCATGCATTTATTATAACATAATTATTTTATCTCTCCTCTTGTTGTGACCTTAGGTCCAAGTATCTTTGTAGAATCAATGCCGCAGCTCCTGCATCTACTTTATTCGAAGTTGGTTTCTCACTTCTTTTACTATTTTTATCGATATCTTTATATCTGCGCGCCTCCACGGAAGTTAAAAACTCCTTTTGTTTGCGGACCGGCAGTCCAAATCTTTCCTCCAACTCTAAAATAAAAGCTTTTATTTGCTCGTCTACTGGATTTGTATCCCCAGAAAAATTTGTAGACTCACCTACCACAATTTCCACAATATTTTCTTCTTTTATCACCTCTAAAATCCTACTAAACGAGTTTTTATCGTTTAAAATTATTCCTTTTGGAAAAGCCAGAGTGTGATTTTCATCAGAAATAGCCAACCCTATACGCTTGGTGCCAAAATCAATGCCTAGGAATCTGCCATTTAACATATGAAAAATACTAGCATAAAAGGTTTTTTTTTGATAACATCCAGAATGTACAGTAGGAAGCGTGGATGAGTGGTTTAAATCAACAGTCTTGAAAACTGTCGTGGGGAAACCCACCGTGAGTTCGAATCTCACCGCTTCCGCTTGAACAAAAACAGTATATCTTTTAGGTATACTGTTTTTGTGAATTAAGGAGGCGAAGAAGCAAACTGCTTTGCTTCTGTGTGAGATTCGAAAGGCTTTTCCTTGCGAACGCAGTGAGATGGAAAAGCACCCGCCGCAGTATCGGCGAATCCCTGCTTCTGCAAATTTTCGAAAAAGGATAATTATTTAATTTCAACCAGCACTTCATTGCGGGTCATCCATGGCGGAGTCCACGGCGCATTGTAACCAGCATATTGTACCTCTCCTACAATTGTTACATTATCTTGTTTTAGTAAATCTAGAAGCTCTTTCTTTTTTGATTGCACACTAGAATTAGTACGTATCCAAGAAAATCGGATGACGGCCATTTTCTTTTCAGGAACAGTAACGATTTGGATTCTCTTGTCATTCGGAGTTGGTAGAGTTTCAAGTGTATATGAACGTGGCATACCAAATGCGATAGTGTGAGACTCTCCTTCAATGGTTGCCATAACTGGTGATGTCATTGCGATAGATTCTGATGTTGAACTTTTTTCGACTACTGGTGAAGTCATAGGTATACTTTCCTTTTTAGTATTTCCTCCAAAAATATATCCAGCAATAATTCTAAAACCTTGATTTAAAGATTCTCTATAGGAGCCTGTAACTACAGTCTGAGCTACAATATGCGCTGGGTACAATCGAATTTCATAATTCTTTTTTAACTCTAATACAGAGTATTCTGTACTTTCAACTCGAGAAGAAAAATACCCCCAAGTGGACCAAATAATGACTATACTGATAAAAACGTAAAGTGTATTCATGTGGCTAAGTATACCACCTATACTGGAAAGCTTTCTAAGTAAAAAATTTCTTTGATTTAAATCTACAATTTTCTACTATCGTAAGCCCAGTGAAGAAGTGCTTGTCTTTGACGAGGCCTGCAAAATATATCCCCTACTCGGCAGGCACCTTGTAGCCAAACTATATGCCGCTTCATGTTCACCCACCTTTTTATTTGCCTTGCGTCGTCGGGATGACGGCGGCCCATGTAGTATCGAGCGTACCATTGAAACCATCCTCTCGGGTCATCGGGGTGTATCCATCCCTTTTTCTGCCACTCAGCTAAAGATTGGCTGGCTTTTATTTTAAAAAAATTCAAATCTTTGTCATATTTTTCAGAACTCAATTTTGCATGAGTAAACCAATCTTTAGGAAATTCTCTTTGGCAATCATTGAGATACCTCCCGCCAAACACCCCGAGCCTTAACATTTCCTTGGGTGAAAGATCTGGATGAAAGCTAGGGTCAAAATTCTTACCCGCCTTTTCAGTAAGTATATAGCTATAACCTTTTTGCATTGTGTCCCTGACAGATACTTTTTTATACATATATGTATTATAATAAAATTATTATTAAATCAGTAATTTAAAAAATATGAATAGAGAAAAAATGATAGAGGTGGCAGTGTTTCTTTTACGAGTAGTAGCAGGAGTTATTTTTATACAAAACGGAGGACTAAAACTCTTTGGTTGGTTTGGTGGAATGCCGTATGAAATGAATACTCTAATGTTAGTCGCCGGAATTCTAGAATTTTTTGGAGGTATAGCTATATTACTAGGCCTGTTTACACGACCAGTAGCCTTCGTCCTCTCTGGACAAATGGCCGCAGCCTACTTTATAGCTCATGCGTCACAAGGACATTTCTTTGCACCCCTTCTAAACCAAGGTCAAACAGCAGTACTACTATGTTTTATTTTCCTCTTCTTCGCCGCGTATGGCTCAGGTAGCTGGAGTGTAGATGAAAAATTGGCAAAACGAAAACTAAACAATCAAACTAATTAAATTGATTGGAGAAAAAATAAATACTTTGTTACAATATAGACATGGAAAGACTCGAATGGACTGCTCTAGAATACGAAGCAAAGGATCGTGATCCAGATTGGTTCTGGGCTCTTGGAATTATCGTGGTGACTAGCTCATTGGCTTCGATTATTTACAACAATTATTTTTTTGCAGTACTTATAATACTGGCAGGAACATTGCTTGGATTTTTTGCTAAGAAAAAACCAGATCTAATAAACTACGAATTAAACTCCAAGGGTCTAAAAATTCATAGCCGAGTATACCCCTATGAAAATATAAAATCTTTTTGGATACAACTAGCTCACCCCGAAGAACCAGATCTAAAGAATTTATTCTTCATAAAGTCAGAAAGGTTTTACATGCCAGGCATATCCATACCCATCACTCCAGACATAGCCGAAAAAATAATAGACATTATGATTGAAAAAAATATCCCCGAAGAAGAAATGCGGGAGCATCCATCCGATAAAATCATGGACCGTCTAGGTTTCTAAAATTAAAAAAGAACCCAATTGGGTTCTTTTTTAATTTGTGCCCTCAGTAGGAATCGAACCTACATCGCAAACTCCGCAAGCTCGCATTCTATCCATTAAACTATGAGGGCAATTGAACTCTTTTAGATTAACAATTTTTTACTCATACGTAAAGTAGGGGGTTGACTTTTTTACTATAATGTGATATAAGAACGCCTAGAGGTAGGGCTCGTGCCTATACCCCTACTTCGCGAATTCCGCGGTGGTGGGGGCAATGACGCTCCCCCACCATTGCTCATCGAAACTCAACAAAGTGGAGAACTATGAAAAACCGTCTTGTCGCAACCGCGATTCTCGCGGCCCTCGTTCTCACCTGCCTCAGCCCGTTCGCTCAGGCGCAGGAAGTTTGGTACAAGGGATTGTGGAATTCCTTTTCCCCACCGACTGCCACTCCAAGTCCGACACCTTCGGCGACGCCGACTGCCACTCCAAGTCCGACACCTTCGGCGACGCCAAACCAGGCGCCCTCGAAGAAGTATCTCAACCTCGGGGCTGACCCGCAGAACGCGGATCGTCAGCCCATTGCGGGGAAGGAAGAGGTCGTCGTCATCGACGAAGACATCTGTGATCCGGCCTGGGGCACCGGTTCCAAGAATAAGATTGACGGATGTTATCCGAAGAACTCGGCAGTAATCCGCCACATCGAGACCGGTTTCGTGACCGCTATGTACAAATGCGGAAACGAGCCCAGCCAAAAGCACAAGGTCTCAGGTAAGATCGTTCCGACCACAACCCCGAACCTGGCTGCCGCGGTGGAGAGAGTCATCAGCAACACGAAAGTGTTGGGAGAGATGGAGCTCAAGGTCGGTGGAACTGTTGAAGTCCACCACAGTGGCGCAGTGAAGTTGGAAATCGCACTTCCGCCTGCGCCGTCACCGACACCAACCCCAAGCGTAAGAGACGACAAGGGTCACACGAATCGAAATATCGTGCTCAGTACCTTGGGCGTCAGCCTCGTTGGTGGCATCGTCTATGCCATCACGAGAGACGACAAACACAGTCTCAACGGCAAAACAAAGGACGTAACTAAGTGCGTGACGACATCCGGGAAATACACATGTAAGTGATTTCCCAACTCAGCTACTCTCATCAGCTGAGTACATCAGGGGGAGGTAAAACTCCCCCGCTCTACAAAGTTATTAATTCTAAAATTGATGATTTTGTAGAGTGAAAGTCTAATACCTTGACTTTTATATTGCTATATGATATAATTAAGTAGTATAGCTAAGGTATTGACTTTTATGTCTAAGTATATTAGAAATACAAAATTAAGCTTATTAAATAAGTATGGAAAACATGAACACAAAAACAAAACAATATATAGTAGCGGGAGTAGCTATTTGGGCATTGCTCGGTAGTCTTTTTGTGGGTTTCAGAAACTCATCTGCTGACGCGACTACTACTTGTGTAAATGATAGCTGGACAGCTACCCTAAACGGCACAGTGGAAACAAGTGACCCAAACACTCAAGCTTGGTTTCAATGGGGAGAAAGTCCTTCAGTTCCCTACCCAACTCCTGTTCAAATTTTTAATTATAGTTCTAACTTTTCAGAAGTCCTAACTGAACTTAAGGAAAATACTACTTATTACTTCCAAGTGGTAGTCCAAAACGAATACCTATCAGACCGTGGAGAAATCAAAAGTTTCCATACTGGAACATGCTCCACTCCTCCTCCTCAATCTACAACCCAATGTTCTGATGGGAAAGATAATGATGGTGATGGCAAGATAGACATGGCTGATCCATTTTGTACTGACCCAGGAGATGATGACGAAAGAGAGCCTGTATCAAATCCAGCTCCAACCCCAAATCCAAGCCCAGCACCGGGAAACACCCAGGCTGGTAGCCTTTCTGCTCAATGTCTTTACAATCCATTCCGAATTCAATTGAACTGGACTAGTGGGCAAAATGCAAACTCTAACGGCTTACAAAAAGCAGACGTGGAACCTGGTAACTCAAATAGATACTGGGGATGGTTGCCTACAAACGACTCTCAACGTTCATATACCGACTATAATGTGACACAAGGAAATACGTATACATACAGAGTTAAATACTCTCCTTCTGTCCCTTCAAACGAAGTCACTCCAAATTGTGGAACTACTCCACCCCCACCACAAACCTGCCAAGACCCAAACGCTACGAACTTTGGTGGAACACTGCCTTGTCAATATAATCAAAATCAACCAAACGTAAACATCACTGCTGATGATCCAAGTATTGATGAAGACGAAAGTACGACTGTACGATGGACTTCTACAAATGCTACTTCATGTTCTGGAAGCTCTGGACGAAACGGATGGTCTGGATCAAAGGATACTGGAAACAACCGTTCTTTCTTTACTGGTTCACTACCTTCTGATACAACTTACACTATCACTTGTTACAACAACGCTGGAGTTTCATCTACCGATTCTGTAACTGTTCGAGTAAATAGTAACAATAACGATGAAGGTCCAGATGTTACCACAAGATCGGCTACTGATGTCGATTCAAACAGCGCTACTTTAAATGGACGAGTAGATGGAAATGGTAGTGACGTAGATGCGTGGTTTGAATACGGAACATCTCGAAACAACCTAAACCGAGAAACTCGAGTACGTAATTACGATTCTGGTTCAACATCTTATGATGCAGATATCAGTGGGCTACAAGCCAATACTACTTATTATTTCCGAGCTATAGCTGAAAACGATGAAGAACAAGTAGAAGGCCAAATACTGTCTTTCTATACTGGCGATGATTATACTTACTATCCACCCACCCCAACACGCCAACCAACAGTAAATCTAACTGCTGACCGAACAAGTATTTCTTACAACCAAGGCACGACAGTACGATGGTACAGCATAAATGCAACATCATGTTACGCTTCTGGCGGATCTCTGGGTTGGGCTGGTGTAAGGAATGTAGGATCAGGATCTTTTTATGCAGGAAACCTAACCTCATCTAAAACTTTCTCAATAACATGTACAGGCCCTGGAGGAACTGCTACTGATTCTGTAACTATCATCGTAGGACAAGTGCAAGGTACTACAACTTACCGACCAACAGGAAACGCTTTGATTCTTTTGTCTACTGAAGTAGATCGTCATCAGGCTATCGTTCCATCACTTGATAATACACGCCCTCACCCAGGCGATGAAATCAACTACACCCTAAAATACCAAAACGTAGGTAACGCCACAGCTACAAACCTAGTTCTAAGACTAGACCTACCTTACGAAGTTGATTATATGTACTCAACTCCATCAAACCCAACCAGAAATGGCCAAACTCTAATCTGGAGTCTTGGTTCACTACGTGCTGGTGCTTCAGGACAAGTAGCTGTGCGAGTACGCCTAAGAAACGATGCTCCAGCTGGAACACTCTTGAACTTCCCTGCTACTCTTACTTACAATGACCCTTCTGGTTACCCTCAATCAGTAAGTGCAAATATTTCTGCTACAGTTTGGGGTGATTCAAATACAATCAACACTGAATATAATGGCACAAATTCACGAGTACTTGGGGCAAGTGTTATCGGATCAGGATTCTTCCCAGGAAGTTTGTTTGAGTGGTTACTATTGTTAATACTTATCTTAGTACTTATCGTACTAATAAAGTATATCTTCAATCAATCAGGACGACATACCACAGTAGTAGCGCATCATTAATTCGATATCGGGTGTGGCTTATTATTCAATAATATGCCATGCTTTATATACAACAAGTGCCCAAGAGTAAAGTAAAGTCGATTTCTTAGAACACATTTGTAATTAACAACATAAAATATAAAATCAATGACTGGTACAATAAAAAGACTCACTGATAAAGGTTTCGGCTTCATTACAGCTGAGGGACTTGCGAAGGATTTATTCTTCCACAGTAACTCACTAGTAGGCGTATCTTTTGATGAGCTAAAAGAAGGTGATACTCTTTCTTTCGAGACAGAAGAATCACCAAAGGGATTGAATGCTACAAACGTACAACGTGCGTAATATTTAACCAAAAACAAAAACCACCCCAATATTTAAATTGGGGTGGTTTTTGTTTTGTCTATTTTATTCCATGTCCGGCAGTGAGCTATGCTCTACTACTCGGATTGAGTAAACGGTTCCCCCTTGGCCCACTTTTTTAAAGTTTCATAATCAGTTGATCCACAAATAAATTTTTGAGTTTGCTGATTATAGAAAAAAGGAACTCCACCACATTCCTGAAAACACGGAATGGCCTCTAAAACCTTCTCATTTTCCTTATTGTGCCAGACTTCCAAGGCTTCCAATTTTAACCCCTCTTCTTTTTCCAGGCGTTCTACTAGTACATGCATATCCACGCAATGAGGACATTCAGTGCCGTAGAATTCTAATAGGTGTGCCATAAAATTTATTTTACTAGTCTAGAAAGACGAGCCTTCTTGCGAGCAGCATTGTTCTTCTTGATTACTCCACCCTTGGCGGCCTTATCAATAGTTTGGAATGCACTAGAAAGAATTTTAATAGCTTCTGCCTTATCGGACTTAGAAGCTTTCTCAACTTTCTTGATTATTTCCTTCATTGCACGCTTCTTTTGGTCATTCACGGCCTTCTTGCGAAGTGAACTTCGTATGGCCTTTTTAGCTGATTTTGTTATTGGCATATAGACAATTTAACAGAAAACCAGTAAAAACGCAAATTCCACCACACTTTAAGGAATATGCTATGATAAACTCATGATCGGTAGCATACGAGGAAAAATCACATTAAAGACGGACAAATTCTTGATTATAGAGGCAGGTGGTGTGGGCTACAAAATAAGCGTATCACCTGATAGCATCTCTAAAATAACTAAACCCAGCGATGAAATATTGCTATGGATCCACACTCATGTACGCGAAGACATTTTAGATTTGTATGGCTTCTTAGACAGACCAGAACTAGAATTTTTTGAGATGCTAATCAGCGTATCTGGTATTGGTCCTAAGGGTGCACTATCTATACTAAGCACTACTACCATCGACACACTCAAGGCTGCAGTACGTACCGGAGATACTGGCTATCTGACCAAGATCTCTGGCATCGGAAGAAAAACTGCTGAAAAAATTGTCATCGAACTCCGCGACAAACTCGGCAAGGAAACCGAAGGCACTTCCCTCCGCGAAGAGATGGATGCCCTCGAAGCACTCAAATCTCTCGGCTATTCGCAAAACGAAGCTCGCGACGCTCTCAAAGAAGTGTCAGCTGGTTTGAGCACCAACGCTAAAATTAAAGAAGCTTTAAAAATACTTGCAATGAAATGATGCGAATCTACAAATGTAACGAATGATACAAATGGCTACGAATAATAAAACCAATGATAAAGTCTTGTACCCAGAATTATCATACCAAATTACCGGAATATTATTTGATGTTCATAATGAACTAGGACCATACGCTCGGGAAAAACAATATGGAGACTTAATAGAAGAAAAGTTAAAAGAATTTAAGATATCTTATAAAAGAGAACTCGCAATTGGAAGTAGTGGAAATATTTTAGATTTTTTAATAGATGAAAAAATAATATTAGAACTAAAAGCAGTAAGAATTTTAACCCGAGAACACTACCGACAAATACAAAATTATTTACAGCAAACTAGACTAAACTTGGGATTATTGGTAAATTTCAGAAGTAAATATGTAAAACCAGCTAGAGTGATTCGTATCCATTCGCAGATTGGTATTATTCGTTAATTCGTATGTTTATCTAATCTATGCCCGAGTTACCAGAAGTAGAAAATCTCAGAATAGGTTTGGAGCGAGCTATCGTCGGCCAAAAAATACTCAGTGTCAAAGTCACTAAACCAAAACTCGTCTCTGGCCGGGGCACGAAACGCATTGCTTCCCCTAAAAAACAAAAGGAATTCATCGCTGGGCTCACTGGTGAAAAATTTCTGGCCGTAGAACGTAGGGCTAAAAACCTTATTTTCAAACTAAGCCACAGCAAGATAATGATCGGCCATTTAAAAATGTCTGGGCAGTTTGTCTACTCACCAAAAAGCTACAAGCTAAAAGCTGTTGCAGGCGGCCCTGCCCGCAATGCCTACAGCATAGCTGTTGCAGGCGGGCACCCCATCGAACTCTCCGAAACAAAACTTCCAAACAAACATTCTCATATTATTTTTGAATTAGAAAAAGGCACTCTGTACTACAACGACACCAGAATGTTTGGCTATCTTTTATATTATCCCGATACCAAAACCCTAGAAAAAGAAAACCATTTTAGTGAATATGGCGTCGAACCATTGTCTCCGGACTTCACAGCCCAACACCTAACCGATGGTTTTAAAAATAAAGCAGGCAAACTAAAAGCTGTGCTCATGGATCAAAAGATTGTCACCGGCCTCGGCAACATTTACGCCGACGAGAGCCTCTTTGAATCTGGCATCCGCCCCGACCGCAAACCATCAACCCTCAACCAAAACGAAATCCAAAAACTACACAAAGCTATAATTCGAATATTAAAAAAAGCAGTCGAAGTCGGTGGTTCATCTGTAGCCACCTATCGCCTGCTCGACGATAGCCAAGGCAATTACGCCCGAGAACACAAAGTCTATGGTAAAGATGGCCTGCCCTGCATAACCTGCAAAAAAATCCTGACCAAGACTACCATCGGCGGCCGAACAACTATTTTTTGTTCAAAATGTCAGCATTAAATTTCTCTAGCAAAAATTCCAAATATCGCTTTATTAAAAATAAAGTATTATAATCAAACTTAATATCAAAATAATTTCTTTATTAGAATACAACCTTATGGAAGCAAACAAAAAACCTCTTTATACTTTACTCTTTGCCGTCTTGGCAAACATAGGAACATATCTACTTATTCTTAATACACAAAATACACAAGGCGGTATTATGTACAGCGACCTCTACTTGATGTTGCCAGGTGGCGATTTATCAGCAAAAATGGGCGCCTCTATACTTCTTACTATTATACCCACAGTACTGTCAGGGTTAAAATTTAAAGGACGTGGCGTACTTGGAATAGGCATACCGATTATAATGGTAATTATTGGTATAATTAATGCCAACACTTGCCAAGGTAAATTTTGTGAACTAGCATCTATACCGATTTTTTTGGGGGCATTAATTTTTACGATTTTCTACGCCATAGGCCTTTATCTAAGAAAATCGGAGGTCAAAGTAGCTAAAACTTTATTGGGGATTGAGATACTTTTATTAATGACTGGAGTACTTTCTCTAGTGAATTACTCATTCAACACATCAAATTTACAAAACAAAACTAATTCACTCATAGAAGAAAGCCTAAAATCTTCGACCCCGCTAGAAATTGCCAAAGTTTGTGATTACATCTACGAAAATGAAGTCCCCGGCTTCCCATATATGGATTGCTGGGAAAAGGCAATGTTTCAATATCCTGATGTGGATGTGTGTGCATTTTCAGAAACTTATTCTAAGGACTTGTGTTTAATCGCCGAAGGGAAACGTTACAGAGAAAACCCAGAATATGGATGCGAAGAACAGACTACCAACCTAAACCAAGATGCTAAGATACTTGAATGTTGGATTGAAAAATCACAAACATATTCACCAAGAAATATTTGTGAATGGACCATTTATAGTGAAAATCAAAAGAAATGTTTTGATTATTTTAAAATTACTCCAGAGCAACGATATGGTATCCAACTACTTTAAAATTTGAATCATTAATAGTTGTAAAAAATAAATAGTCAGGAGTTATTATTTTAGGTGCATTGAAAATATTTACAAGTTCATTTTCTTTTAACTGACTAAAAATTAAATCGGCGCAAGTATATTTTTTATCTCCTGGTTTGGGTAACCCAAATACATATTCCTCGTCTTTCGCTATATTTATTAAATTAGTGTTTATAGAATTAAGTTTTGGTGTTATATTTTTGGAACGTATAACAACCCACTCTTCAATATCAGAATTCAACCAATCACTTTTTGATAAAGTTGTAATCTGTATATCATTCTCGGTATTTTTTTCAGTGCCTACAGCTTCTATAAGCTGACCATCACCTAAATAAAATGCTGCGTGTGTAAAATACGGATGTGCTAATTTGTCCACAATCCAAGTTCGTTCTGTTACATATCTACGAATTAAAATATCGCCAGGCAATAAAACACAATCACTTATTTTCTCACACTGGGATTTGTTTTTTATTAATAAATCAGAAACCTGTGCAAGTGATAGTCGAAAAAAATTATTATAAAACTTATTGGCAAAATCAATACTATATAAAAAAATAAAACAAGAAAATATTATTAATAATATAACCCATATTTTATTAAAACTATGCATATTCGACATATTATCTACTAAGAAATCGAAAAAGTGCTACTCCTAGTGCCACAGACACATTCAAGGATTCTTTTTTACCACGCATGGGGATTTCAGCTATAATGTCGCAATATTTCAAATCTTTTTCAGACAAACCATTTACTTCATTACCGACAACAAATACATTTTTGGTTGAGGTTTTTACTTTGCGGTAATCTACTGAATTTTCATGTTGCTCGATGGCAATCCGCCTAAAACCATCTCTCTTCATTTTGACAAGGACTGGGCACAACAACTTTTTATATTCCCAAGCTACAAATTCTTCGGCACCCAATGCAGACTTAGCCAAGTCTCCCCTCTTTCTACTAAAACGATCAATCGGCGTCGGGGTTGTGCCTATCAGGTAAATCTTGTCGATACCCGCAGCGTCAGCGGTGCGAAACATCGCCCCGACATTTTCTACACTGCGTATGTCATTTAAAATTAAAATATTTTTCATATTAGAAAACTTCTTTCTGATAACAATCCTTGCAATAAATTTTCTCTGGTCGCCCTGGCGCATACATTGTTTCAAATTCATTCGAACACTTCGTTCCATGTTTATGGTGCAACAATTCGCACATGCACTCTCTTTTGTAAAACTTAAAAGGGTTTTTCCATTTCAGGCGCTGGTGATACCGACAATTCGGACAATATCTTGGAATCGGTAAATTCATTTGTCTATAAAACTGAAGTTCGTCGGGTAAAATTTTATATGCCGAAGTACAACTAGTTTCTACCTTGCCTTCGTTCGGGCAACCTATGACGTCATCACAAATAGAATCAGAAACATCTTTTATGCTGTTTGGTATTTGATCACTTTGAATAGTTGGAATATAAGTTTTTGGCTCTGGGTCTTTCCATTTATAAGCCGAGGCTAGTGCTTCTTCTTTAGAAAGGGGGTGCTCCTCAAAAGCCACAGTTTCATTGTATGCAAATGGAGAAATTTCTATAGGGAAAAACTCACCAAATTTATAAATTCTTCCTTTTGCATCAACATATGGCATATTATCCATGTGTTTTTTTATTTTTTCAACTAAAAGTAAATATTCTTCTTTGGAATATTGCTTGTTCAAAACACAATACTTTTTATTTAGAAGGCCAACACAGCCAAAACAATCAGAGCACCCACGGCAGTTATCACAATATAATGAGTCTTTAGTAGAGCCCCCGCACCCTATTGAAAAGAAAACCTTACTTGCTCCTCTACCTCCCATTAAATACTCATAACATTCTTCTACCCTTCCTATCATTCCTATGTCATAACAATCTTTTGCAGTACTAGACCCAAGAAAACCAAATTTTACATTTTCAGAATTTTTAGCAAATGCATAACAATACTTAAGGCTTTTAGAGTTTTCTACAAAATCCCCCACTACATCAACAGTATTTTTTAAATGTGCATATTTATGCAGAGCATTTTTTGCTATTTGATTAAATTCCTCAAGCGTTTTTTGTTGCCCCACATAAGTTTCTAACGCTAATTCAGCTATTGCTTTCAAATATTCTTCACGAGAAAGTTGCTTGTTTCGGAAAACATAACTTTTGTTCCGCAAATTTGTCGACAAACAACAATTAACACAGTTAGAACAGTCATATAAAAAATGTGACTCGACACATTGATCACTCTCAATCAAAAAAGAAGAGTTGTAATTCTGAATTGCTTGCACTAGTTCATACCCCCTATCATTGGATTTTATCAACAAGCAATCCACGCAATTCTTATTATCTTTTAGGACGTGTGCTGAATATTTTATATGTTCTGAAGCAATAGTATCAAAAGACAAATACACATCTTTGCTTGTATAGCACAAATTAGCATAATCGCACCCACCGCCATTTCTTTCATTTTGATCCAGGGCTCTATGTGGAATACTATATTTTAATTCTCTAAATTGTTCAAAGAAGGAACGAGAAAAATCATATTCTATACCATAGTCTCTCCCGTCCCACACATCACTAATGTGACATTTTATACACCAGCGCGGAAAAGGCATATCAGGAGAATACATCGATATGATTGGCTTTTTACAGTTTCCACAGTTGTCTTTCCCGTACAAAGATCTCTCATTCACAAATGAAAATCGACGTAAGAATCTACAATGCTGACACCAAGTCGGTGCTGGCACATTGATTTTATTATAAAACGCAAAATCCTCAGACTCGATAATAAAATTCCCCTTGCAATTTTGACAGACTCTAGTCTCGGAATTCATGTTCATATTATATACTTATTTCAAAAAATTCTTCCCACGCATTTGTTTATGGTAAGTGACAGCAAACCGATGAGCTTCGCTATTGGCGAGTAGTATCTCTCGCTCATATTTTACCGCAAAAGTTTTATCACCCATAATACCTTTGGCTCTGTGTCGATCGTCCTTTACCACAGAAACTAAAGGAATTTCTAATTTTAGATTTTTGAGAATTTTCTTGGTTGTGTTTAATTGTGCTGTTCCCCCGTCTACTACGATCAGGTTGGGATTTGCCCATTCTGTATGCGCCAAACGCCTCTCTAGCACCTCTTTAAGTGCACCAACATCATTTGCACCAGTTTGTGTCCGGATCTTGAATTTCTTGTATTCACTTTTATTTACCTCTCCATCTGAGACTACTGTCATAACTCCGACCATATTTTTACCACTCATGTGAGCTATATCATATGCTTCGATACGCATTGAGTTCCCCCTCTCCTTAGCAAGGAGAGGGTTGGGGTGAGGTGAATATTTCAAAAGAGCCACATCATTTATATGTTGCAAGGCAAAAATTTGTCTTTTAATTTCTCCGGCTTTTTCAAATTCCCGAAGTTTAGAATACTCTTTCATTTCTCTCTGTAAATTTCGCAAAATTTGTTTCTTTTTTCCTTGAAAAAACAGTTTTATATTTTTTATATTCTGCAAATACAGCTTCTTGTCCTCTAGGTCTGGCACTAGATTTATTTGTTTGTAAAATTCTAGATAATTTTTACTCTTGTCATCTAGAAACGGAAAAATCTTACGAACTATTTTCAAGGCTTCGCGAAGCTGGGTTCCGCTAGTATACGGACCAAAGGCCTTATCGTTATTTTTTAATTCTTTTCCGCGAACCACAACAACTTTTGGCAGAGCTTCATCGGTAATGCATACATAGTTAAAACTCTTGTCAGATTTTTCTTTGGTGTTGTATTTGGGTTGGTTTTTCTTGATAAGCTCAGCTTCTAGAATCATCGCCTCGAGCACACTGTCGGTGGTCTGCCATTTCAAACTAGTTGCTTTAAAAACCATATCCAAGATGATCGGGCCACGAGTCTCGATTAAATCTTTTCCGAAATAACTTTTCACTCGGTCTTTGAGTGAAGTAGCCTTGCCGATATAAAGCACCTCTTTCCCCTTCAAGAAAAAATATACACCGGGTTTATCGGGAATTTTATATTTTTTAAAAGTAGCTAAATTCATACAAGTTTTATTTTCTCAAAACTTTCTTTAAATATTTTCCAGTATAACTCTTTGGATTATTGGCTACATCTTCCGGAGTGCCCTTGGCTACGAGACTACCACCACCTACTCCACCTTCTGGACCTATGTCGATGATATAATCAGAATTCTTGATCACATCCAAATTGTGCTCGATCAAAACCACAGTATGCCCTTTAGTCACAAGCTTGTTTAGCACTTCCAAAAGTTTAACCACATCGTCATAATGCAAACCCACTGTCGGTTCATCGAGCAGATATATAGTCTTCTCATAATGTGGACGGAAAAGCTCACTGGAAATTTTTACACGTTGCGCTTCCCCACCCGAGAGAGTCGTCGCTGATTGACCGAGTTCGAGATAACCCAAACCAACATCGAGTAAAGTTTGCAGACGATCTGAGATCGCCGGAATGTCTTTAAAAAAGGCCAGGCCTTCTTCGACAGTCATATGCAAAACTTCGTGAATATTTTTCTTTTTATATTTTACGGTCAGAGTCTCTTTATCAAAACGCTTTCCGCCACAGACATCGCAAGTCACATAGACTGTCGGCAAAAAGTGCATCTCCACTGCAATCTCGCCATTACCCTCACAAGCTTCACATCGTCCACCTTTGACGTTGAAAGAAAAGCGGTTGGACTTCCAACCACGAAGTCGGGCTTCTTCGGTGGTCGCAAAAATATCACGGATATGAGTAAAACATCCAGTATAAGTCGCAACATTTGAGCGAGGAGTTCGCCCGATTGGTGATTGATCTATCAACACCACTCGAGACAAATATTCGGTACCAGAAAAAGAAGCGCAATTGAAAACCTGGGCAGTTCGATATTTATGTTCATAACGGGCTTGTAGATTTTTATACAAAATCTCATACATAAGCGAAGACTTTCCAGAACCAGAAACCCCAGTGATCGAAGTCATCACCCCGAGCGGAATCTCGACATTCATATTTTTAATATTAAAAACTTTTCCGCCGACGATTCTCAAGGCCCCCTTGCCCTCGCGACGTTTGTCTGGAACTTCGATCTTTAATTCTTCACGTAAATATCCCAAGGTTCTAGAATTAGTGGAGTTCTTTTTGGCGGTTAAAAAATCTTCAATATAACCTGAGGCGACGACTTCTCCGCCATACACCCCGGCCTTTGGCCCGATGTCAACAATATAATCTGAAGCATAGATCGTGTCTTCGTCGTGCTCGACAACGAGGATAGTATTTCCTAAATCACGTAGATTTAGAAGGGTTTTAATCAAGCGGTCATTGTCTCGCTGGTGCAGACCGATTGTCGGCTCATCGAGCACATATAAAGCTCCCACGAGTCGTGAGCCGAGCTGAGAAGCCAAGCGAATACGTTGCGCTTCCCCACCGGAGAGAGTGTTTGCTTTACGCGAAAGCTGGAGATAATCGAGCCCGACGTCGAGCATAAATTGAAGTCGAGCTTCAATTTCCCGAACCACTGGCACGGAAATATCTTTTTCATTATTAGAAAGTTTTAAATTCTTGAAAAAATCACAAGCATCGGCAATCGACAAAGAAGACAAATCTAAAATATTCTTTCTAGTGTGACCTGTGGAAATAAAAACATTGAGCGCCTCTGGTCGCAAGCGCGCTCCGTGGCAAGAATCACAAGGCTCATCACCACCAAAATATTTTGAGCCCAAACCATTACAAGAGGGACAAGCCCCATACGGAGAATTGAAAGAAAAAAGTCTCGGTTCAATTTCTGGAAAAGAAAAACCATCGTTTTTACAAGCAAATTTTGCCGACACAATAAATTCTTCCTCATCGATACGAATCACCACCAAACCGTCAGACTCGATCAAAGCTCGCTCAACTGCTTCAGAAAGTCTCATTCGACTCGCTTCCTTATTGTCTGTAAATTCATGCACCGCGAAACTATCCACCAAAACGTCGATATTGTGAGCCTTGTTTTTAGAAAGAATTATTTTTTCGCGAAGCTTTTTCATAACTCCATCCAGTCGAACCTCGGCAAAACCCTTACTTAGTAGGTCGTAAAGCAATTGATAGTATTCCCCTTTTCGTCCACGCACCACTGGAGAAAATATTTTTATTTCAGTTTCATCCCATTCCACACCCATAACCTTCCGGTTATGCTTAGAAGTCTTACTAAGTGCATTTACTTTATCCAAAATAAAATTATTTATTTCTTCGTTAGAAAGTTTTTTGATTTCTTCTCCACATTCCGGACAATGCGGGTGCCCGATGCGCGCATACATCACCCGCAAGTAATCATAAATTTCAGTAATAGTAGCCACTGTGGAGCGAGGATTATTTGATCGAGATTTTTGATCGATAGAGATAGCCGGTGATAGGCCGGTGATCTCGTCCACATCCGGCTTTGGCATTTGGTTCAAAAACTGACGAGCGTAAGAAGACAAAGACTCCACATATCGCCTCTGCCCTTCGGCAAAGATAGTATCAAAAGCAAGCGAAGACTTTCCAGAGCCAGAAACCCCAGTGATGACCACCATTTTGTTGCGAGGCATCTCCACATCTATATTCTTTAGATTGTGAGTCCGCGCCCCGACAACCCTTATTTTATCTATGTTTTTTTCGTTTTTCATATAATTTATCTAACACTCGAGTCACATATAATTTTCTACTGAAAATTTACGCGACCCCTCCTCGCGCCGTCGCGCTCCGGCCTTGCGTTTGGGTCCCATACCCAAACTCACCCGGCCAAACTGTATGGGGGTGTGTATGTATTAAATTACTGCAATTATACCACAAAAAAATAAAAAAGTCTTACTTTTCGGGAGATAACCTTTTTATTACTTATTTTCTAAGATTCTTTCATGAGCTTGCCTCTCATTATTGAATCGCTCAGATTGTTCTTTTAAAAATTTATATAGTGCAGACTTTTCCACAGGATTTTTATCAAATTCCCCTGAAATTATCCTATCTTGTAACCTATTAAAATCTTCAATCTCTTTTTGACGCCCTTGATCTTGTGGGGAACGCGGAGGTTTTTCTATAATCCATTGCCCTCTTGATTTTACTTCGTCAAAAGCAACCAAACCTTGGTGTATCATTGATGAAGTCATAAATCTACTTCCATCTTTTTTCCCTTGATCTACTTGATCAAGTATTTCCCTAATTCCTCTTTGTCTCTCTATTAGCACTTCCCCATCCGAGGTAAGCTCTAAAATTTTCCATACATTACCGTCCAATACCATCTCTTTGCCCTGGTTGCGATACTTCTCAAAATTCGAGTCTGTAATATTTTCGAATACAGGTTGTTGATTTTTCTCTGGTTGTTTTAATTTATCATTCAAAACATCAATCCGTCCTTCTTCAGTTGGAGATAAGTCAGAACGACCATACACTTTTTCTTGTAATTGATCTCGGACAAGTTCCATTTCATAAATAAGCTGGTTTAGGTCTACTAATACTAATCTATTGCCGGCAATTTCTTGTTCCTTAGCTTCTTCGGTACTGTCTATTGCATTTTGTCTAGCCAGGGCCTCGGCTTGCTCTGAACATTTGATAATCATTTGGTCTAAATTAGCCAATAAAGTCCTGGGTTCTTTAATCATGTTCTCCCAATTTTCTTTTTGAAATCTGGCAGCCATGACCACCAATCCTGGATCTTCTATCGGAAATACAGATTTTAATTGCTTAGCTTTTTGCTCAAAACGAGCAAATGAAGCTCTAGATATTCCCTGGAACTCAGCGTCCGGATAAATTTGTCTTGCCATTTCCATGAACAATTTCTTGCCTGCCTTTTGCTGTCCTTTAAGCTCTGACAAATTTCCAAATTCTTCTCCTTCTTGTTCTTCTTGGGCAATATGTTTTAATCCTTCTCTTGCGTAAAGTGAACGAAAACCTATAGCAGCCAAAGCATCAGATATCTCGCTAGCATCAGGAATTCCTTGATCAAACCTGGTCAGTTGTCCAGAAATATATTTAAAATATTCTTCATCTTGCGCACGATCGTCTACAGAACCTGCATTACCTTCAAAGGCTTTTTCTCTAATTACCTGCCACGAAGAAGTAAAACCTCTTCTTTCTTTTTTAAGTAGTGCTGGAGCTCCTTTTTCAGTTGGATTAGTGCCAATAATTTCTTTTGGTGCTATAACTTTTTCTGGTTTTACTGGATTTAATCCTGGTTTAAATTCTGGCATATGCTTAAGTATATGCTTACAATTCTCCGGTGACAAGACCGCCAAAGAATCACTATTATCCTTACTCCTTCTTTTTTTCTAAGCGCACCCTTAGCACCCCAATTTCATCCCTGAGTATCGCTGCGGTTTCAAAATCTAGCTCTTTTACAGCTTTATTCATCTCTTTCTCTTTCAGTTTAATTATTTTTTCGTAAACTTCTTTGTTTCTCTCTTCATCTGATTTCGCCACATTTCGCAGAGTTTCAGTTTCAGTTTTTCCTTTATTGCTCTTGTCTTTAGCAAAGGCTTTTTTGAATACTTCTACGTCTAGTGCCAGCTCGGCATTCACTGCTTTACCATGTTCACTTTCCATAGCCTCGGTAATATCATGAATTTTTTTCAAAATAGTTTTTGGAGTGATACCATGCTTTTTATTGTAAGCAAGCTGTATATCGCGACGACGCCTGGTTTCCTTTAGGGCTCGCTCCATAGAGCCGGTCACAATGTCAGCATACAGGATAACCCTTCCTTCACTATTGCGAGCTGCACGGCCAATAGTCTGGATAAGTGCTGTATCAGACCGCAAAAAACCCTCCTTATCCGCATCCAAAATTCCTATTAGCGCAACCTCAGGCAAATCCAAACCTTCACGAAGCAAATTTACTCCGACCAGTATATCGTATTCCCCTTTTCGAAATTTAGTAAGAATTTGAATTCTATCTAAAGTTTTAATGTCTGAGTGTAAATATTCGGCTTTAATATTCTTTTCTTTCAAGTAAGTAGTCAAATCTTCAGCCATTTTTTTTGTCAGCGTCGTGGCCAAAACTCGAAAACCACTTTTGATAGTTTTTTCAGCTTCAAAAATAAAATCAAAAATTTGTCCTTTGTAATTCACCTTTTCGCTTACTGGTCTTACAATAGTTTCTGGATCAACGAGCCCAGTCGGGCGAATGATTTGCTCTACAATCTGCTCACTGGTTTCGCGTTCGATATCGCTCGGAGTAGCACTAGTGTATACCACAGGGCCAATTCTTTCTTCAAACTCTCCATACTTTAAAGGACGATTGTCTTTAGCTGAAGGTAAACGAAAACCATACTCCACAAGGGTTTTTTTGCGTGAGGCATCACCAGCATACATACCGTTCAATTGAGGTAATGTCACATGGGACTCGTCGATAATAGTCAAAAAATCCGGAATATTCTCAGAGGAGTCTTCGCTGCGACCAGATAAATCTTGCCCTTCCAGGACAGAGTGCGAACGACGGCGAGAATATTCCGGATTTTTTATATGAGGAAAATATGAAAGTAACGTCTCTGGTGGCTCCCCTTCAGCCTTACCGGATAAATGTCTCGAATAGTTTTCAATACCACTACAATAGCCAACTTCTTTTATCATAGCCAAATCATAATTTGTCCGACGTTTGATTCTTTCCGCTTCAAGTAATTTTCCTTCTTTTTCAAAAAGTTTTAATTGAGCAGTTAACTCTTTTTTAATTGCTGTTAATGCAAGTTTTTTCTTTTTATCTTCAGTGATAAAGTGTTTAGCTGGAAAGACGAAAATATTTTTTTCTTCCTTGATAATATGAGCCGAAACCGGATCGACTTTGTTTATTATTGAGATTTTTCCGCCACTCATTTCTACTTGATACATTACAGTTTCCGAAACTGGCATAAATTCCACTTTGGATCCAATCGAACGAAAAGTTCCCGGAGTGAGATCCGCATTTGTCCGCTCAAAATGAATTTCTATCAAACGCTTCATGAGGGCGAGCCTGTCCATCTGCATATCTACTTCGAGCTTCAAATTCACTTTTTGATATTCCTCAGGACTTCCTAAACCATAAATACAGGACACCGATGCTACGATAATGACATCGCGTCTAGTCAGCAGGGCCTGAGTGCTAGCATGACGAAGCATATCTATCTCTTTGTTTATAGATGCATCTTTTTCAATATAAGTATCCGAGACTGGCATATAAGCCTCGGGTTGATAGTAGTCGTAATAAGAAACAAAATAGTGCACCGCTGCTTCAGGAAAAAAACTTTTAAACTCTTGAGCCAGCTGGGCGGCCAGGGTTTTATTATGAGCTATAACTAGAGTTGGTTTGTTGTACTCAGCTATCACATTGGCCATAGTGAAAGTCTTGCCTGTGCCTGTCGCCCCGAGCAAGGTCTGCTTTTTCATCCCTTTATTTAACCCTTCCAGCAATTTAGAAATAGCCACCGGCTGATCACCTGCTGGCTCCCATGCCTTATGTAATTTAAAAATACCTGCCATACCTACACCATAGCATTAATTTTTATTCAATTGAATAGGGGGCGTAGGCTACGTCGTACGCCTTCACGATAATATTGATAGCAAAAAAAGAACCGACCATAGTCATGATGAGTAAATATATTAGAGTTTTGTTTATACGATACATAAATATATTATGTCACCTTTCTTGATTTTTGTCATTACTTACTATATATTTGAGTAGTTATGCGCCTATAGCTCAGCTGGTAGAGCAGATCCCTTTTAAGGATAAGGTCGTTGGTTCGATTCCAACTGGGCGCACAAAACATGGGATGTTTTGTGAGAACACAAAACCGCGAGGGGCGAGCTGCGAAAATTCTGAGTGACGACGAAGAATTGTTTGTAGCCCCATGTGCGAGCTAGTGATATAATAAATTTATGATGGAATTTGGTCCACAATCTAGTCCGGAAAATAACATAGAGCTCAGTGAAAGAGCTAGAGATTTTATACGATTATTCCAATCTTGGAAGCAGGCAGAGGATCCAAAAGAAAAACGAAGATTATTGCAAGAATGGTATGAAAAATTTTTAGCAATAGTCGAAGGTCAAGAAAAATTTATTGAAAGAGAGTCCATAGAATCTGTAGAGGAAGTAATGTCTGGGAGAGTACGCGGTAGGGCATATTTAATTGTTGCTTCGGGTTCTTCTGGTGCAAGAATTGATTTTGAAAATCAGCGTTATTTAGTTTATTATGAGCCTAACTCATCAGATAGTTATGCATTACCGTATTACAATAATTACATACAAACATTTGGCTCAGAAAGGTTAGACCTATTACAGAGTGTTTAAGGTGGAATCTAGTTTTTTTCTTTCTCCATCGCTCTAATAAATTAGAGTTTCTTGCTTAAAACATTAGGAAAATACAACTATAATATTCTCCCTTCTAAAGATTTTTAAAAAACCTCAAGTAGAAACTGCTCAAAGGCAGATTCGGCATCCATTCCTTTGGAGCGAGCTTCGGGGAGCAAATAACTCAGGCGTGAAGCCATTTTTTTTAAATCTTCCTCTTTAAACTTTCGAAAATCCTTTTTTAGGATCATATCTTTAATCTTCCAAAACAAGACTCCCACTATCTCCTCCATCCCCACCCCGAGATCCATAGCTTGTCTAAAGTGCACCCACATATTCAGTTTATCTTTGGAGCCAAAAGCATTAGCCACTAAAAAATTATCATATTTTTCCTTTTTCTCTTTTGGTAATTCAAATATATTGAGTTCGGTTCGGGCTTTTTTAAAAATATCTAGGATGGATTTAAGCAGCTTACTCTCTAAAAAAACAAAATCACTCGGTGACTCAGCCATAAAACTCAACCTTTCTAAAATAAAATCCCTATTATCTTCATAATCCAGTATCCCCTCAAAAACTACTGTAGACTTGGAAGTAAAAAGACCTGATCCAGAATACAAGCTCTCGACCTGTTGTTTGTTAAAATTATTTCGATTAATAAAGAGTGGGTCGGTAGGAGTAATCAGACCTGCCTGCGCGGGCAGAGATTTTAAAAAATTTTCATAACTTGCGTGTTTAGCCCTGGTATCATCACCGGCAAAAAGATAAATCATTTGAGCTAGATTAAAACTTCACCAATTTTTTATAAGCCACATAAGCATCACCGTATTTTTCTGTAAGCAATTTATCATATTTCCCCATAAATAAAATTTTAGAAAGTAAGAAGGAAACGACTGTAAAAACTACTATAAAAAAAGAGTTGGTTACCAAACCAAACCCAAGTACTAAAAATGCAAGCCCCCACTGTGTGGGAACCTTAGTATAACAATAAGGCCCGCGACAAAAATGCTCAGTTGTCTTTGCGCCCTTAATGTTACTAAAGTCACGTCCTGTTTTTTGAGCCCAAAATATAAGAAATGTGGCTAATAATAGAACCACAAAACCCACTGGCACTACGATAGAATTATTGAAAAAATTATAATCAAAAATATAATCCAAGAAAATAGCCACCAAAAGTAGCACCAAATGCACTAAATAAGAATGCGCCAATACATGGTGCACACTGTGTTTTGGGAGATTGTTCTTGCCACCGTCCATTCTCTTATTATAGCACAAATAACCTATTTTACTGAATCAAAATTGTCCCCCGACCCAGAGTTTACAAGCAATGGGATATCTGTTTTATACTTCAAATATGAGCGCATTAGTACCCCCTCCATAGCATTTTTAATTATCAAATCTGCTTCTTTGAGCACCTCTTCTTCTACCTCATAAACTAATTCGTCATGAACCTGAAGTACAAGGTGAACCTTATCTAAAAGACCTGCCTTTTCCAGGTCTTCATTGGCGTAACGAATCGCAAGTTTTATAACATCAGCTGCTGTCCCCTGAATGGGCGCATTGGTAGCAGTACGCAGGGCCATACTTTTCAGAAAAGGAATTCTAGAGTTTGCATTTGGGAAATATCTTTTTCGGCCAAATAAGGTTTCAGTATAAATATTTTTCATTGCAAATTCTTCCACTTCTTTTAGATAAGTTTTCACTCCAGCAAACTGAGTAAAATATTCATCATAAAATTTTTGAGCTTCCTCACGCGTACCGCCCAAATTCTTTCGAAGCGCGGTCACCCCCATACCATAAATAATTCCAAAATTTATCACCTTGGCCTTACGTCGCATTTCTCTGTCTACCTTATCTATCGGCACACCAAACACAGCAGAAGCTACCCCAGCATGAATATCCTCCCTATCTCTAAAAATTTTACTCATCTTTTCATCCCCAGAAAGCATGGCAGCAATACGTAACTCTACTTGACTATAATCAAAAGCTGCCAACTTGTGCCCTTTGCTTGCGATAAATCCAGCCCGGATTCGACGACCAAGCTCAGACTTTATAGGCAAATTTTGTAAATTTGGATCAAGCGAAGCAAATCTACCGGTGGTGGTTCCATTTTGAATAAAATGTGAGTGTAGACGCCCATCTTCTTTGACCATTGTCGGAATCACGTCCACATAAGTAGAAACCAACTTTTGAAGCTCACGATAGCTCATAATTTCGGTAATTATAGGATTATCCTCCTCGAGCTCTTCAAGTACTGAAACCTTTGTAGACAATGCACCGCCAGCACTCTTCTTTTTGGATTTGATCCCCATTTTCACAAAGAGCACTTCACCCAATTGTTTCGGAGAATTGATATTGAATTCTGTGCCGGCTAGTTTATATATTTTTTTAGTTAGCTCATCCAAACTTTTATGATACTCATTAGATAGATCGGCAAAATAATTTTTATCGATCAGTATTCCATACTTAGACATGTCGGATACCACTCTTATGATCGGCTTTTCTATTTCTTCATAAACTTTTTCTAAATTCTTTCCCTTACTACCGGCAGGCAGGTCTTTCAATTTCCTAAATATAAATTCGTAAGCCTTATCAAAGTCTTCAGTGCCTGCAAATCTTAAAATTTCTTCGAGTCCGGGGTACGAAAGATCAGAATTGATAAGCCAAATAGCAATACTAGCCTCCTGTAATTTGTCTTTTGGCACATCAGGAAGCAAAATTTTCTCGTTTCCTCGTGTAGCCCGTGGGGATTCCGGGTCGGACTCAGTCAGACCAGCTCGCAAACTTTCTTCCTGATTCCCCGAAGAACCAAAAAAACTTTTTAATCTTGTAAACAAAGAGCGAAATTCAAATAGTACAAAAACTTGTTCTATTTTTTTTAGGTCCGCGGCCTGCCAAAAAGTTTTTTCTGGTAATTCGAATTTTATCGGCGCATCGCCACGAATAGTAGCCAAGGTTTTAGAAAACAAAGCTTCTTCTTCATTATCTTTTAATAAATTAATTATGCGGTCAGTCAACCCTATTTCTTTAAACTTTTTACTTTCTACTTTTAACTCTTTATATATTTCTTCCACTGTGCCAAATACAGTGATCAAACTCGTCGCTGTCTTCTCACCTATACCTTTAATACCGATGATATTATCGGATGGGTCGCCACGCAAACCTTTATAGTCGGGTAAAAATTTTGGAAGAAATCCGAAACGAGATATTACTTCTTCTTCGTCATACAAAATTGTGTCATTGATTCCCTTCTTTAATGTATACACTTGAACTTTCTTACCATCCACTAACTGCATGGTGTCCATATCACCAGAAGCAATAATTATATTTATGTTTTTATCTTTTTTATATTTAGCTACGATAGTTCCTAAAATATCATCGGCTTCAAAACCCGGAGCGTCATACATTGGGATATTGAAGGCTTGAAATATTTGTCGAGAATTTTTTAACTGTGAAATCAGTGCGTCGTCAGTTTTGGCGCGACCGGCTTTATAGGCGTCATAAGCTTGATGTCGAAAAGTTTTACCTGGCAGATCGTAACAAGCCACAATATAATCCGGCCTTAAGTCTTCTACTATCTTCATCACCATGGTAGACACACCATACAAGGCTCCAGTAGGCTCCCCTGAAGACGACATGAATTCTGGCAAGGCATGGTAAGCCCGATGAATGATGGCATGCGCATCCAAAAGCACAAGGGTTTTGGGTTTATTACTAGTATTTTTAGTTTTTGTGGTTTGAGACATTATGTAAATAATACCATTTATTGGTATACTTTATATCATGCCAGATTTTGACGAAGAAAAACAAAAAAAACAACTCGAGGACTTATACAGAGAAGAGGAGGAAAAACTCGTAGCCACACTTGCGGAATCCAAATACGGACTACCCTACATAGACCTTTATCGAGTAGGCGTAGACAATGAAGCTCTGCGAGCTATACCTCAAGCTGAAGCAGAAGAATTGAGGGTCGCCCCTTTTAAACTTTTTGGTAAGAATATTTTTATCGCCATTCGTGCTCCTTCGGAAGGTCTACTAGCAAGACTACGCGAAGACATGCAACGACGGAATTTGATTCCCACTTTTTACATGACATCTGCAGCAAGTTTACAAAAAGTGTGGGATAGATACAAAGAACTCTCGATGGCTGAGATTTCAATGGTAGGCGGACTCGATATTTCTGGAGAGGTGCTCCGAAAAACCGCAGAAAAAATAACCCATATTCAAGACATCACCCAATTGGTTACTCAGATTCTGGAGGAAAACAAAAGTCATAAAATTTCTCGTCTGCTCGAGGTTATTCTGGCAGGAGCTATTGCTGTAAAAGCCTCTGATGTGCATATCGAACCAGAAAAGGATCGGGGTAGATTGCGCCTACGTCTAGATGGAATACTGCAAGATATAAATTTCTTCGATGCAGACATATACCGGCTACTCAATTCTCGCATCAAACTTTTATCTGGCATGAAACTCACATCAAAGGTGGCTCAAGATGGGCGCTTTAATATTATGGAGGGTGCCGAAGAACTTTCTGTGCGCACCTCACTCATACCTGGAGCCTATGGTGAGGCCATAGTGATGAGAATACTAGATCCAAAATCTATCCAAATCGAATTCGAGGAATTGGGTATTGAAAAATTTTTATTTGATATTATTGAACAAGAAATTATTAAACCAAATGGCTTGATTCTAGTTACTGGACCTACTGGTGCCGGAAAGACCACCACCCTTTATGCATTCTTGAGAAAACTCTATAACCCGGATATAAACGTCATCACTATCGAAGACCCTATCGAATACCACATCAAAGGTATCACCCAAACTCAGACCAACCAAGACAAAGGTTACACTTTTGCTGAAGGACTCAAGTCAATTTTGAGACAAGATCCTGACGTAATAATGGTCGGGGAAATCCGTGATCGAGATACTGCTGAAATAGCTGTACAATCATCACTGACTGGACACATGGTTCTATCTACCCTACACACCAACAATGCTGCTGGAGTTATACCCCGCCTGATAGATCTTGGGGTAAATCCAAAGATACTGGTATCAGCTCTGTCACTTGCTATGGCTCAACGTCTAGTACGTATATTGTGCAAGGTTTGTAAAAAAGAAACCGAGCCCACTCCTGAACAAAACCAAACCATAAAAACTATTTTAAATGAAATGTCATCAGAGGGAAAAGATTTATTGAAACACAACATAAACAAAGATGCGCCTATAAAACTTTATACCCCAGTGGGTTGCGAAGAATGCAACAGCACCGGCTACCACGGAAGAATCGGTATATTTGAAGCTATTAAAAATGACGCCGAGATAGAAAAAATAATCCCCGAAAATCCTAGTGAACGAGAAATAAAAGAAATCGCTGCCAAGCAAGGCATACTCTCTATGCGCCAAGACGGAGTAGTAAAAATCTTAAATGGAATTACTTCTTTTGAAGAAGTGCTGAGCGTGGTAGATCTAGGTGAAAAATAAGGAGTACCTTGTCTCGACTTCACTCGAACATTGAATAAATAAATTTATTCATGCTTCTCCCTTTTCAGAATAATCCTAAAAATACAAAATAAAAAAGCACTAATCTCTAAACAATCCTTTTGGAGCTAAGCCCCAAGAGTAACAAATGATTATAGGATAGCACCAGAAAGAATAAATTCTACCAGAACGTCCTACGCACATTCGTATAACCGATGGCTGATTGCTTAGAGATTAATGCCTTCTTGACTAATCTCTTCACATAATACATTTTACTACATACAAAATGTCGTAAATGCTATAATGTTCATAGCTATGTTGATACCCTGTGTATAAGGTGGACAATTAGCTAACTAATACAAGTATAGCATATTCGAATCATAATGTCAAGCACTAATCCTAATAATACCAATAACGATAAGGACAAAAAAAGGGCTCAAAATTCATCGACTGAAGATTCCTTTTTGGACCAAACTTTACGCCCAAGAGCCTGGGATGACTACATTGGCCAAAAACATATAAAAGACAACGTTAGATTGCTACTTCGAGCGGCCGAAGAGCGTGGACAAATACCAGAACACATACTGTTTTATGGTCCCCCAGGCTTAGGCAAGACCACCTTAGCCCACCTAATAGCAAAGGAAACCGGTCGACAGATGAAAATCACCTCTGGCCCAGCTATTGAAAAAGTCGGTGACCTAGCTTCTATACTTACCAACCTCGCTTCGGGGGATATTCTGTTCATAGATGAGATTCATCGTCTAAATAAAATGGTAGAGGAAATACTCTATCCAGCCATGGAGTCTGGGGTTTTGGACATCATCATCGGCAAAGGGCCTTCGGCTAGGACTATCCAACTCGACCTGCCACCGTTTACCCTAATCGCGGCGACCACTCGAGTGGCCCTGGTGTCCTCTCCCTTACGATCACGATTTTCGGGTGGAGTTTTTCGTTTGGAATTTTATTCCAACGAAGAGATTGCGAAAATTGTAGAACGTTCTAGCAAACTTTTAGAAATTACCTTCGATAAAGATGCCTTGGATGAAATCGCCAAAAGAAGTCGATTTACTCCACGCACAGCAAATTATTTTTTGAAAAGAGTTCGCGATTTTGCCCAAGTAAACCCGGAAGGAAAAATTACTTCTTATGGAGCAAGTAATAAAAATATAGACCGCGACATTGTAAATGGTGCTCTTACTATGCTTGCTATTGATGAAATAGGTTTAAATAATTCCGATATTAAATACTTAGAAGTGCTAATAGAAAAATTTAAAGGCGGACCAGTCGGACTAAAGACTATGGCTGCTGCCTTGAGTGAAGAAGAAGCCACTATCGAAGAAGTCATCGAGCCATATCTAATCCAACTAGGATTACTGGAACGAACTGCTCGCGGACGAATGGCTACCAAAAAAGCTTATGAACATCTAGGAATGGAAGTAGAAAGTTAAAAGTATAAAGTTATAAAGTAAAAATTGGCACTAAAAAAGGTCGCAACGGAAGACCCCATGGGGTGGTCGGTTGCGACCAATGATTACTGAAACTAATCAGTAGAATACCTCAAAAACGAGCGAGGTGCGAGGTAAGTGGCCATCTAGACGAAACCAGTAATTCTGTGCTCTAGAACACAAACACTTGGGGGCACTACTTACCGCTTACCTCGCACCTCTGGCACTAACGAGAGAGGGTTGTCTAATCCCTCTCGAGAAATATGGGCAACCATATTCCTCCGCGAGGATACGCCGCGCTTCCTCCCTGCGGTAAGGAAGGGTTTAAGTTCGAATATACTATATGGTTTTATATTATTTATGTCAAGCCATAGTTCCCCTACTTTTAAAGTGTTAAAATTACCGCATGCGAATTTTAGGGATAGATCCCGGCTTTGAAAGGCTAGGAATAGCTATAGTAGACAAATCCTTAGGCACTACTCAAAACAGAGAGCAGTTGATTTTTTCGACTTGTTTTAAAACTTCAACTAAACTAGATTTCAGTGAGCGCCTGGTTTTAATCGGAGCAGAAGTTTCGCAAATAATTAAAAAATACGAACCAGATATATTAGCCATCGAAACCCTTTTTCTAACCACTAACCAAAAAACAGTCATGCACGTGTCTGAAGCTCGTGGGGTAATCATATATGAAGCCACCAAGGCAAATTTAAAAATCCACGAGTTCTCTCCTCCTCAAATCAAGGTCGCCACCACTGGATACGGCAAGGCTAGCAAGGAACAAATAATAAAAATGGTAAAAATGCTAGTAAAAGTAGAAGCTTCTAAAAAATCCGACGATGAAATGGATGCCATTGCAGTAGCACTAACTGCCCTGGCATATATAAAATCATAGACTTATCCACAGTTACTATTGCATAGACTTTTAGATTTTGTTACAAAATAAGAGAAATAATAAATTAAAAATTAATGTGCGTATTATTAATAATAAATAAAAAATAAATTTTGTATGGATGAAGATGAATTAGAAGAACATGGTTTTAGTATAGTCGACGAAGACGAACTTGATTTAGAAGACCTGGATGAAAAAGTGGAGGATGAAAATGAGGATGAAAAATACGACAGAGATCGCTAGTTAGCGTACATTTAAAAAAGCCCCCGCGGGGGCTTTTTTAAATTAATACTATTTTTATAAATTTCTTTTTACCTAATCTTAGAGTCAGTTCTTCTTTGACTTTTAGATCCACTTCAGACACGTTCTCCTTTTTTATAAGATCGTGCACAGCCTTACCATCTACCAGCCTACGCCACTCCCCCTTTGAAGCTAGTACTTTATTTTTAACCAAAACCTCACTAACTAGTTCCCCGCTTTCCGCCTTCACTTCCTCCATCTCATCTGGAATTTCTTTTTTCTGAAAAGTATTTATAAAATCTTCTTTAGCTTTTTCCGCCTTCTCTATACCATGATAAGTATTTACAATTTCACAAGCTAACTTCATTTTAACATCACGAGGGTTCACCCCATCCTTAAGTTCTTGTGCAATAACTTCTATTTGCGCGACAGAAGTATCAGTACAAAGTGTAAAATATTTTACAATCAAATCATCTTTTATTTCCATCACTTTTCCAAACATGTCACCCGGTTTATCTATAACTGAAATTATATTACCCCAAGAAGAAGACATCTTGCGCCCGTCGATACCTTCGATCATAGACAAAACCATAACATCTTGTTCTTTTTGACCATATCTCTTTTGCACAGTTCTTCCAGCCTTCAGGTTAAAAAGCTGATCAAATCCGCCAATTTCTACATCTGACTCTACGGCAACACTATCGTAACCCTGGAGAGCAGGATACATTAGTTCAACCATAAAAACATCCTCTCCCGCATCTAATCTATTTTTAAAATTTCTCCTCTTGGTCATTTGCTGAACAGTAAAACACTCAAGCAATTTACCAATTTCCGGAATACTCATCCCAGCCAGCCATTCTGAATTATATCTAACTTCAACTGTCTTCATATCTAAAATAAGACCAATTTGTTCTAGATAATTCTTCAGGTTAGACTGTATCTCCTCAGTGGTCAGCATGGGCCTTTTTTCCAGCTTATCTGAAGGGTCTCCAATCTTTGCGGTAAAGTCACCTATAATTAATACGACTTGATGACCCAAATTTTGGAAGGCTCTTAACTTTCGTAGAGGTATGGCACGACCAAGATGTATAAAAGGGCTTGTTGGGTCAATACCAAACTTAATTCTTAGTTTTTTACCTGAAGTTAATTGCTTTAATAGGTCTTCCTTTATGAAAATATCCTCAACCCCACGGCTCAATATCTCATCTATTTTATTTTCGTCTGTAACTATTTTCACACTCGGATAATAACACATTTTCTGATATTATTAAAGAATGGTAAAAATTGTAAAGTTTGTAAGGAAGGCCTTTCGTGCAACAAAGCATATATTCCACCGGTTCATGGAAATCCTCCCGAAGAATAAGCATTTTTGGAAAAATGTAGCCCTTTTGTGTGCAGGTATTATTATTGTGGCTGGCAGTATCCTTATATTATGGATTTCTTCTTTTAGTATCCCTGATTTTCAGTCCTTTGAAGATAGAAAAATAATAAATTCCACCAAAATATATGACCGCACTGGTGAGGTATTGCTATACGATATAAACAAAGACATAAAAAGAACAAACATAGCTTTTGAAAATATGGGGGTAAATATAAAAAACGCCACCGTGGCTATTGAGGACTCGGAATTTTACAATCATAATGGCGTTCGAATTAGTTCGACAATTCGGGCAATTCTTTCTCAGATCACCAACATTGGAGTAGGTGGTGGTGGGTCAACTATCACTCAACAATTAGTAAAAAATACCCTATTAAAAAAAGACCAGGGCTTGGGTAAATATGTCAGAAAATTAAAAGAATGGATTCTGGCCGTAAAAATAGATAAGACACTAACCAAAGAAGAGATACTGGAAGCTTATTTAAATGAAATACCTTATGGAGGAACTATTTACGGAATCCAAGAAGCAAGCCAATCATACTTCAACAAAAATGCGAGCGATTTGACCATGACCGAAGCAGCGTACTTGGCTGCCATACCTCAATCTCCGACCACACTTTCACCTTATGGTAAAAATAAGGCAATGCTAGAAACTAGAAAAAATTTAGTGCTATCTAGAATGAAAGAAGTTGGGTTTATAACAGAAGACGAATACACTCAAGCAAAAAATGAAACAGTAGCCTTCTCCCCTCAGGAAGCAAATAGTATAAAAGCGCCACATTTCGTATTCTTTATTAAAGAATATCTAGAAAAAAAATATGGGAATGATGTAGTAGAGCATGGTGGATTAAAAGTAACCTCCAGTATAGATTATAATTTACAAAAAAAGGGTGAGGAGTTTGTAAAAGAGGTGGCATTGAAAAACACCAAGGACTGGAATGGCGAAAATGGGGCACTAATAGCCATAGACCCAAAAACTGGACAAATCCTTACTATGGTGGGTTCTAGAGATTATTTTGATAAAGAAATTGATGGAAATTTTAACGTAGCGACAGCGTCCAGGCAACCAGGGTCATCCTTTAAACCTTTTATTTATGCCACGGCCTTTAATAAGGGCTTTACTCCGAGCACAGTCCTATTTGACGTAGCAACCGAATTCCAAAGCACCTGCAATCCTTCAGGCAGGGCAAAACCTGGACACGATCAAGAGGAATGCTACATGCCAAACAATTACGACAACTTATTTCGTGGTCCAATGAGCCTAAAGGACGCCTTGGCACAATCTATAAACGTAATAGCGGTAAAACTTTTTTATCTAGCTGGACTTTCCGAATCCCTAAAAACCGCGGAAGATATGGGTATTAGCACCCTTGATGATATAAACAGATATGGACTCACTCTAGTTATCGGAGGTGGTGAAGTATCACTTCTAGATATAACTTCAGCTTACGGAGTTTTTGCTAATGACGGTATTCGCAACCCATACACTGGAATTTTAAAAGTAGAAGATGCGACTGGAAATATTCTAGAAGAATACAACCCCCAACCTAGAACAGTTTTGCCTAAAAATACAGCATTAACCATTTCTAGTATTTTAAAAGACGAACCGGCGCGTGTTCCCACGTTTGGTTCTCATTCTGTATTGTATATAGGAGGCAAAGATGTAGCTGTAAAAACCGGAACCACCAACAACAACAAGGATGCCTGGACTGTCGGTTACACTCCATCAATAGTGATAGGAGCTTGGGCTGGAAACAATGATAATACCCCAATGAAAAAAGGGGGGGCGGCTCTAGCTGGACCAATATGGAATAAATTTATAAACGAAGCCCTAAAGACCCTGCCAGATGAAAAATTTGAAAATCCAAGCCAGGTAGTCGATCCTAGTATAAAACCAGCGCTACGAGGCTTCTGGCAAGGAAATGAGAACTTCTTTATAGACAAAGCATCAGGAAAACTAGCTACAGAATTTACACCGACCGACATGGTGGAGGAAAAAGTAATAACTAATGTACACACCATACTACACTGGGTTGATAGAAAAGATATTTTGGGAGCACCCCCAGCAAATCCAGAAAGTAATCCTCAATATTTAAATTGGGAAATTCCTATACAAAATTGGTGGGCACAAAATAGTTATAGGTACACGCAAACAACCATAAAAGACAAGCCAGCTATATCTGATGATGTGCACACCCAA
>JACCDM010974389.1_pt1 | contig 87900 bp, 86 predicted proteins | sample 7445851 | NCBI WGS metagenome assembly JACCDM01 (sample SAMN15323438, study PRJNA562643) | freshwater metagenome | isolation source: river surface water | place: USA:Blue River Watershed | collected 2017-08-16
AGCTATGAAGCGAGAAAAACAATTGAAGACGAGTGTTGGAAGAAAATTTATCAGAGAACAAATTTCGATAGTCGGGCTCTTATCCGTCAGCTGACGGACGCACGTTCGAGAAAAGTGCTTGTCAGTCACCTGACTGATCCTCGCTACTAGAGAAAACCCAGGCTAATTAGTCTGGGTTTTTCATTTTATAGAACCACTTATCATGTACGTTACCTACGCCCTTTATTCTATAAAATTCGATAAAATTTACATTGGTTATACCTCCGACTTGATTGATCGGTTTCATGCACATAATAAACATTCAAAAAAAGGATTTACGTGTAAATTTCGTCCTTGGGAAGTTATATATGTTGAGTTTACGGACTCAAAACAAATAGCGATGAAACGAGAAAAACAATTGAAGACGAGTGTTGGAAGAAAATTTATCAGAGAACAAATTTCTATAGTCGGGCTCTTATCCGTCAGCTGACGGACGCACGTTCGAGAAAAGTGTTTGTCAGTCAACTGACTGATCCTCGCTACTAAGAAAACCCAGGCTGATTAGTCTGGGTTTTTCATTTTATAGAACCATTTATCATGTACGTTACCTACGCCCTTTATTCTATAAAATTCGATAAAATTTACATTGGTTATACCTCTGACTTGATTGATCGGTTTCATGCACATAATAAACATTCAAAAAAAGGATTAAAGGCATCAAGTCAAAAAGTTGAAGATAGGTTCCAGTTCATTCCGTAATATTTTTAATTTTACCGTAATGAATTTTACCACTCTTTCAGACTCATTGCACCGTTGTAAATTTTTCCGTTTAAAAAAAGGAGAATTCTGCAATCCTCTATCTATAAACGTTTCAGAGACCCAGGCGTACCGATATTCCTTCCAATGGATTTGATAAAATTACACCCTTAACAAATTCAAAGCGCATATTTTTCTTTCACCATAATTCATGAAAAATTATTTTCTGAATTGTCGTAACTTAGTGATATGCCTTTTTTCACTTTTGTCATAGCAGTTTTACTTGTATTCTCCCCTTTTCAAGGTAAAGGACAAGTGATTAAATCCTGGAAAATTGATTCTTTTCAAGTAAATTTGATTCGACAACAGCATGTTCAAGAAAGCTATAATGCCTCCTTCAATGCAAAAAAAACCTACTATACTTTTTTTGAAATTAAAAAGAATCATCAATCCATTACCATTGGCGGTACGATTCAAGTGAGTCCTGATTCTTGCGAAATTTCATTTCTTGAATTGCCAAAGTTACGTGTTAAAAATGGTTTGGTGGGTGTTCACTATTTTTTGAATTTGTGCAGCCAAACACTTAAAAGCAGTAAAATTTACAAACCGTCTTGGGAATTCGCTGCTATTCAATCTCCGAACATCATACCCTTAGATTCGCTTTTTCACAATCCTTATTCGGTGCATCAACCTTTTGCTGTAAAATCTTTTTCGGAGCCCAAGGCACAAGTTATGCATCCGAAGGTTTTAGAAGGGTTTTTACTGTTTTTTAATGATGCTTATCTTGTCGCACCTTATGTTGAATCGGATTTTCAAAAACCACATCAAGTACAATTTGAAATTACCTTCACCCATAAAGGCAACCCGCAACGTGTTTTATTGTATTGGAAAAGATTTTTAGTCAATGGATATGTTTACGATATGGGTGGTATCGTGAACGAACCCTTTTGTTTAAAAATTTGGGAATCTAATTTAAAATTGTTAGGAATCAATTAAGTTGCTTTATCCAATTGACCATAATTTTTAACGTGTTTACGTCGAATGTTTCCTCTAACTTTCCATATTCTTGGATATCACAAGTGATGCAGTTTTGAAAAAGATGATTTAATCCTGGTTGTATGATGCAGGTGGATTTATCTTTTGACGCACTAGATAGGTTGTTTTGAAATCCTACTTGGTTTTTCGCAGCATTGACCTGAATATCCTTTTCATTGTTAATGGCCAAAACTGGATTTTTAAAATAGGGTAGGTAGTCCTTCGTTTCGAATTGAATAAATGATCTTCCCCATGCATTGTTCAAGAGATTATTGATGGAGGTTTTATAACTCATGGCACTCGATTTAAGCGTGCTGTCGGGACAAAACACCAACATGGAATCGATCATTTTATGGATTAAATCTTTACTTGCTTCGGTAGTATGTTTTTCGATGATTTCTATGGCATGCAGAAATAAACTTTGGTTCCATTTAGAAAGCGCTTCGCTATTTCCCGTTTTCAAGGGTATTTCGTATTGTTGATCTAATAGCACCTCTTTACCAGAAGTCCCTACCGATGCAAGGAATATCAAAAATGAAATATCCTTTTGTTTTTTGGTTGCCATCATCGCTAACATACCGCCTTCTGAATGTCCAATGAGACCGATTTCATTTTTCCTAGTGCGTTTAAAGCGCTTTAGATATTTGACACAAGCCAGCACATCATTCGTGAAATCCTCCATGCTTGCTGTTGCATAAGAACCTGTGCTTTTCTTGACTCCGCGATCATCGAAACATAAAACGGCAATATCATTAGAGGTTAAATAATGACTGATGAAAAGAAATGGCTTGTGACCTAAAATTTCTTCATTTCGATCTTGTGGTCCTGAACCAGAAATCATTACCGCAATTTTGGTTTTGGAGGAGAAATTTTTAGGCAAATACAAGCTTGCGCCCAATTTTATTTTGTCCCCTGGAATTAAGATGTCAAACCTTTCGCCTTCCCAAGTTAAATGATCGGTTTGTGGACGTTTAATTTTTTTAATGTCCTGTAATTTTTTCGTAAACTCTGCCTCCCACGTAATGCCTTGAGTCATTTGTCCTTGAATGCGTTGTTGATCGGCTTTAATGTTACCTCTGTATTTTAATCCGATTTGTTTCCAACTAAACGCAATGGAGTCAGCGGTCAATAGTTCGGTTTCAATTAATTTATTTTCAAAAGTATGGTCTAACACATCGGTTAAATAGATTTTTTCACCTTCGAGATCCATTTGCATTTGGAAAGATTTCCCCATGATTTGAAAGGTGGTAAACCAGGTGTCTTTTTCCTGCGCATAACCTGAAAATGCAATCAAGCAATACATCAAATAGTTAAACTTCATAGATTTTTTTTAATTGTTCTAATTCGTTTTCCCAAGATAATGCATTTGCTGCACTTGCACAATTGTTTTTCAATTGCTCTAAATAACTTGGATTATTTTTGAGCTTTTCAATCACCGTTTTTAAATTTTCGATCGAATGTTCTTCCACGATTTCTCCCACTTGATAGGTTTCGATGATGTGGCGAATTTCTTTGATGTTTGAGCTGATGACTGGCGTTTGAGCATGGATGTAATCAAAGATTTTATTCGGCAAAGAATTGATATAGTTGGGATTGTTCGGTTTGTCAAAGGAAAGTCCCAGATCTGCATGATGGGTATATTGCATCATTTCTTGGTATGGACGTTTGCCATAGAAACAGACTTGATCTTCGTAGCCATTTGCTTTGACCTTTTCTTTCAAATCTGGAATAACATCACCATCTCCAACAATGAGTAATACTGTATCTTGAATTTTTGTTATGGCTTCGATCGCTTCCTCCGCTCCTCGATCTACATTGATGCCTGCACCTTGAAGGATGACAATAAATTTTTGTTCTGGAATTCCCAATGCAGCTTTTGAAGCAATGTCGCTTGGGTTCCACTTGGGTGCTACATTTCGAACCACATGAAACTTCAAATGATACAAATTTTGATAGTAGTTTGCAATCGACTCATTGACGGTGTATCGGTATTTAATGCGAGGCAGTATCCAAGCTTCAATACCTTTCCAAATATTTCTGACGGTTTTACGGTTTTGTAATTCAGGAACTTCCGTGAACATTTCGTGCGAATCGTAAACTAATTTTGTACTTCCTTTAAATTTAGATGCTGCATAATTAGCCAAAAGCGTATCGAGGTCATTCGACACAAGGACATCTGCTTTGTGTGTTAACAGATAGAGGAAAAGTCGAAGATTCAAAGCTGCATAAAATAAAGCACCTTTGTCGGCTATAAGTTTGAAGCGTTTGGTTTGATAGGGACGATTTTCAATGGGTTGACTGTGCTTCCTAAATCTTCCTAAAAGCGTTACTTCGAATTCATGTTCCACTAAAAACATGCAAACTTTATGCACCCTCTGATCGGTGAATAAATCATTAGAAACAGAAACAATCGCTTTTTTTCTTTTCATGGCGGTAAAGATAAGCAAAAAAAAACAGCGCCGAAGCGCTGTTCATTTTACGATATGCAGCTAATCTTGTAGTTCAAGTGTTGGGAGGTCTTTCCCTACAAGAGCATTTTTAATACGTGTTTCTAATTCTTCCATTAATTCTGGGTTATCATTTAAAATGGATTTAACCGCATCTCGACCTTGGCCAAGTTTTGTTTCTCCATAAGAAAACCAAGAACCACTTTTTTTGATGATGTTCAATTCAACGCCTAAGTCAATAACTTCACCAATTTTTGAAATTCCTTCTCCGTACATGATGTCAAATTCAGCTTTTCGGAAAGGAGGAGCGACTTTATTTTTCACCACTTTTACTTTCACTCGGTTTCCAAGAACGTCTTCACCATCTTTAATTTGGCTCGCTCGACGAATATCTAATCGAATAGAAGAGTAAAATTTCAAGGCGTTTCCACCGGTAGTTGTTTCTGGATTTCCAAACATCACACCAATTTTATCTCTCAACTGGTTGATGAAAATACAACAACATCCTGCTTTATTGATGGAAGAGGTTAACTTTCTCAAGGCTTTCGACATTAATCGTGCTTGTAATCCCATTTGAGAATCACCCATTTCTCCTTCAATTTCTGCTTTAGGTGTTAATGCAGCCACTGAATCCACCACAATTAAATCAATAGCGCCCGAGCGAATTAAGTTATCGGCAATTTCTAATGCTTGTTCACCATTATCGGGTTGTGAAATCAATAAGTTTCCTACATCTACACCTAATTTTTGCGCATAGAATTGATCAAAAGCATGCTCTGCGTCGATGAACGCAGCAATTCCACCTTGTTTTTGCACCTCTGCAATGGCGTGAATTGCCAATGTCGTTTTTCCAGAGGATTCTGGACCGTAAATCTCCACTACGCGTCCTTTTGGATATCCTTGCACTCCCAATGCTAAATCCAATGTTAATGATCCACTTGGGATTACCTCTACTTTTTCAACAGGTGCATCCCCTAATTTCATTACAGACCCTTTCCCAAAGGTTTTGTCTAACTTATCCATGGTTAGCTGCAATGCTTTTAATTTTTCTGCGTTTACTTCTTTTGCTGACATATCGTATTTTTTAATGTTAAGACAAATTTATGGTAGTTAATCGTAAACTATTTACGATGTTTTAAAATTTCTAAAATTTCTTCTGAATGTTGTTTTGTTTTGGGTTTTGTGATTACATCCAAAATCACACCTGTCTCATCAATGATGAATGTTGTTCGGTGAATCCCGTCGTACTCCTTACCCATAAATTTCTTGGGTCCCCATACTCCAAACAACTGAATAAGTTCTTTGTTTACGTCAGGAATGAGTGGAAAGGGTAATTCGAATTTAGTCTTGAATTTTACATGTGCTTGCTCATCATCTGCACTTACCCCAAGAATGGCTATATTTTCTTTCAGAAGATGATCATAATTTTCTTTCAAATTACATGCCTGCTGCGTGCATCCTGGCGTATTATCTTTAGGATAAAAATAGATAACCAAAACTTTTCCAGTATAGTCACTCAATTGAATGGGGTTTCCCAATTCATCTTTTGCAGTAAAATTTGGAGCTTTACTTCCTTTGGTAATTGTCGTCATTGATTAATAAATTAACATTGTAATGATTAAAATATAATCAAATGTAAAACATATTTTTTGTTTACCAAAATTTATTTCAAAAAAAAGATCCTTTCGGATCTCTTTTGTTACTGAATGCGCTTGTAGCCTTCCTGGATGATTTTGTATCGATCAATCAATTTTCTGTTTTGAGCAGCGTATTGCGGGTTCGTTTTCTCGTCTTTTAGCACTTCCTCTTCAAGGTTTCTTATTTTTGAATCGATGGATTGAACGATATAATTACAACTTTGTGGGATAAACATTTTCGTATAATTATTCCCCTCTTCCTTCAGGTATTGATATAAAGTTAGTCCTTTTTCGATTTCCTCTATATCTTGTTTACTCAAATAATACGTCATTGAACTCACCACGGTTAATTGATCAAAACCTTGTAAACGGGATGAAGGTATTATCTTTTCAAAGAAACTCATTTGTTCTTTCTTCCCATAATTTCCGTATAATTGAGCAATGCCTAGAGCCATTTTGGACGATTTTTCATTTTCTAGATTTTTTGCATGAACCATCGCTTTTTCAAAATCGATTTTAGCCAATTGTTTCAAGGCTGAAGAAACCACTAAGTAGGATGAATCTTTTTGAATCAACATTTCATTTAGCGCCATACTTTCGTCTTTTTCTAATTTTGGCGAAATAAAATTAACAGCGGCATTTCGAACCACTGATTTCGGATCTTTTGCAGCCATTTCTTTAATCAAGGCATAAGCAGCTGTTCTTTGCTCATTGCTTAATCGAACGGCTTTTTCAATGGCCAACATACGAATATGCCAGAAAGGATCTTTTAAAGCATCTAAAATCAATTCATTGGAAGCGGCATTTGAAATTTTGGTCCCGAAAAGTAAGGCATCTCTTCTTGCACGGTAACGTGTGCCATGGTAAAATTGGTGTATGTACTGCTCTTGCGGTTTTTCTTCGCTCATTTTTCCAAAAAAGGATTGTTGGTAATCTACAATCACATTTTCTAATTTTCCTTGAATTGGAATTCGTAGGCTTTGATCTTTTTGATCGATATTAATGTTTTTAAAGGTAACGCCCCTTCCATCGTAAATAGCCAATTTTAAAGGAATACGATAAATTGGACTTAAACTAAGGTCTTGCGTTTGCTTGAAGTTTAAAATCAATTCATTTTCACTCACTTCTTGACTTACCTCCAATACGGGATGTCCAGCTTTCAAGAAATATTGATTGAAGAACCAATTCAAATCTTGTCCAGAAACTTCTTCAAAGGCTAACCTCAGTTGATGGAATTCGGCAGCTTTAAATTTATTTGTCGTTAAATAGTTTTGTAATCCTTTGAAAAAGGCTTCATCACCTAGATAATTTCGTAATACATGCAAAATTCTACCTCCTTTGTTGTACGAATGGCCATCAAACATTTGTTCTCTAGATTCATAGTCGAACCAAATTAACTCGTGATATCCTTGCGCTTTAGCACTTTGATAGTATCCCTCTGCTTCACCTTCAGCTTGATAGTCTGCCTCGTCGATACCAAAACGGTATTCATCCCACAAGTACTGCGAATAATTGGCAAACGATTCGTTTAAAGGAAGATTAGACCAAGATTCACATGTCACCAAATCTCCAAACCAATGATGAAATAATTCGTGTGCAATTGTCGATTGATCGTTGTCATCTAACAATTCTCGATTGTTTTTATAAGCATAGTCGCCAAAAATGACAGCACCTGTATTTTCCATAGCACCTGAAACGTAATCCCTCACCACAATTTGGTTGTACTTATCCCAAGCGTAATCAACACCGAGTAGTTTTGAAAAGTATGCAATCATGTTCGGGGTTTCTCCAAAAATAGCTTTTGCATAAGGTTCCCATTCTGGCTCCACATAATAGTTGACTTCCATTTTTGTTCCATCGGGACGGATATAAGCGTCCTTCACAATTTTAAATTCACCCACAGCCATCATAAATAAATAAGGTGCATGCGGTAAATCTTGTTTCCAATGGTCCGTTTTTGTACCATTTGCGTTTTTAGTTGAACCCATGAATTTACCATTGGATAACGAATTGTACTTCTCATCGATGGTAATGTAAATTTCTTGGGTTGTTTTTACATTGGGTGCATCGATGGTTGGAAACCACACGGAACTTGCTTCTGTTTCCCCTTGTGTCCATATTTGAGGCATTTGATTTTTATCTTCTCCTTTTGGATTGATAAAATAAAGTCCTTTATCAGAAGTTATAGCAGCGCTTCCTCCGATTTTTCGTTCTTCTGGTTTTGCTAAATATTGAATCGAAAGGGTATATTTTTCTTTGTTGGTGTAGGTACGATCTAATTGAATTCTTAAAAAGGAGCTGTCGTATTGGTAGGCTAGTTTTTTACCATTTAAGACCACTTCGTAAATATCCATGCCTTTTGCATCTAGAATTAATGAGTCTGATGGATAAAAATGGGGTTTAGCTGTAAGGGTTGCTTTTCCATTCATGGTGCTATTATTCCAATTGAATGACACCTCTAATTTGGTATGAATAAGGTCAGTCAAAATCGTTTCAGCCGCATGATAAACTGGAATTTCCTCTTCCTCTTGTTCTGCAAGGGTTACGGGCATTTGTTTTGCCGATTGGGTTGATGTAGCGGTTGAAGAAGGAGGTGTTTTAGTTGCTTGACAACTCAATAAACCAATAACTGTAAAAATTGAAATATACCTTTTCATGACTTTATTTTATTTGAGCAAAACTGCAAATTATTTTTCATTTCTAAGTAAATTTTATGTCAAGAGAACGCTTTTGTATTATTTTTGTGTAAAAAGCGTGATAAATGGAAAATCAGATTTGGAATGTAGATCGAAAAGAATTAGTAGGTGCTGAAGGGGCAGTTATTAAATGGGACAATGAAACTTTTTTTACATTAACCTATCAAGGTAAAAAGTTTTTAGGCGAACTATTGGAAGAATCTACTGAAAGTAATTTATTGCGATTGAAAATTAACCATCGCGAATTCACCATCAAGAAAAAAGGACCTTTAGACGATTTAATTTCGAAAATGGGATTGGATGTGCCGAAGGTTAAAAAGATGAAAGAACTACAAGCGCCAATGCCAGGAAGAGTGGTGAATATTGCCATCGAGGTTGGTCAATCTATTGAGGTCGGTGATGAAATCTTGTCCTTAGAGGCCATGAAAATGGAAAATGTATTAAAGGCAGAAGGAATTGGTGTGGTAAAAGCCATTTTAGTTTCACCCAATCAAGTAGTGGACAAAGGAAGTGTCATGATTGAATTTGAATAATAAATCTATATCAATAAAAAAAAGCGATTCTTTGAATCGCTTTTTTTGTTATAATGGAATATTTCCGTGTTTTTTCTTCGGCAAAGATTCTGCTTTATTTTCTAGCATTTTAAAGGCCGAGATAAGTTTTGCTCGTGTTTCTTGCGGTAAAATCACATCGTCTACAATTCCTCTTTCAGCAGCACGGTATGGATTCGCGAAAAGTTCAGCATATTCAGCTTCTTTCTCTTTCCATTTTTCTTCTGAGTTTTCCGCTTCAGCAATTTCTCTTTTGAAGATGATTTCAGCGGCTCCTTTAGCACCCATCACAGCAATTTCTGATGTTGGCCAAGCGTAGTTCATATCAGCTCCAATATTTTTTGAATTCATCACATCGAAGGCACCTCCATAAGCTTTTCTGGTAATTACCGTTACTCTTGGCACAGTGGCCTCTGAAAATGCGTACAGTAATTTAGCTCCATGTGTAATGATACCTCTCCATTCTTGGTCAGTTCCTGGTAAAAATCCGGGTACATCTTCAAAAACCAATAAAGGAATATTAAACGAATCACAGAAACGCACAAAACGAGCACTTTTTCTGGAGGCATCAATATCCAATACACCCGCCATAGCAGCTGGTTGGTTGGCTACAATACCGATTGTTCGACCTTCTAAACGTGCAAAACCACAAACTATGTTTTTAGCAAAATCTTCTTGGACTTCTCTAAAACTCTCGTCGTCAATGACACAATCTATGACTTTACGAATATCATAAGGTAAATTTGGATTATCAGGAACAATGTGTTGAATTTGCTCTAATTTATTCGCTGAAAACTTAAAACTTCTTGGCTCTGGCGCCAATTCATAGGCATTTTGAGGTAAGAAGGTCACTAAATCCCGCACTTTTTTCAAGCATTCCACATCGTTTGCTGCAGTGAAATGATTGACCCCTGATTTTTCAGCATGCGTTTTTGCTCCTCCTAAATCTTCAGAGCTTACTTCCTCATGAGTAACTGTTTTTACCACATTTGGTCCTGTTACGAACATGTAAGAAGTATCTTCGACCATGAATACAAAGTCGGTTAATGCTGGCGAATATACTGCTCCACCTGCACATGGTCCCATGATGACAGAGATTTGAGGAATTACTCCAGAAGCTCTTGTATTGCGGTAGAAAATATCTGCATAACCCGCCAAAGAAACCACTCCTTCTTGAATACGTGCGCCTCCTGAATCATTTAGTCCAATAACAGGAGCTCCATTTTTCATGGCTAAATCCATAATTCGACAAATTTTTGCCGCGTGTGTTTCTGAAAGAGAACCCCCAAGAACGGTGAAGTCTTGAGAAAAGACATAGATCAAACGACCATGAATGGTTCCGTATCCGGTGATTACACCATCTCCTGGGAATTTTTGTTTATCTAGGCCAAAAGAAGTTGAACGGTGTTCAACAAATTGTCCAATTTCCTGGAAAGAAGCCTCATCTAATAATAAAGTGATTCTTTCTCTTGCTGTTAATTTCCCTTGTTGATGTTGTTTATCAATTCGAGTTTGTCCTCCACCTAAATGGGAAGCCAATCGTTTTTCGCTTAAAAGTTCGTTTTTTGACATTCGTTTAGCAAGTTATTTCCTACAAATATAAAGGTAAAATTAAAATATCCACCCTAAAGTAGAGTGGATATTTAAGTATTCGTGATGATAAATGACTTAGTGATGCACGCCACCTTCACCATGCACATGACCATGCGCAATCTCGTCTGCCGTAGCTTCACGAATGGCTAGAATTTCTCCCGAAAAATGCAAATCAATATCTGCCAATGGATGATTGAAATCCATTATGATGTCCTCCGCTGTGATTTCCTTAATTTTACCTCTTAAGTGATTTCCTTCGCTGTCCGACATAGGGATTAAAGCACCTTCAAAGAAAATTTCACGATCTAATTCTTTACCTTCCTCACCTGTAAAAACAGCTAAAGGAATATTTGCAATTTGATCTTCACTTGCTGTCCCATAGGCATTAGCAGCTAAAATGGAAAAATCGAATTGATCTCCCACTTGTTTTTCGAAAATATTTTCTTCGAATTCTGGAATAATACTTCCAACACCATATAAAAATACCATTGGATTTTCAGTATTGGTTTCTTCGATTGTTTCTCCTGTGTTATGATTACTTAATTTGTAATTTAAAGAAACCACTTTGTTTTGTTGAATTTTCATATTTTTTTTCGGTAAAGATACAGATTTAATATTTATTCATGTGCTTCATGCTCAGCATCCTGTAGATTAAATTCAGGGTGATTAATATCCCCACCAGAATTTCCGGTCAACACACCAAAAGTGCTTAATACGATGATGCATATCAAGAGAATAATACCATTCCATTTTGCGAAAGCTTTGTTTTTCCAGCTTGCCCACAAGGCAAATAAGGCGATTAAACCTGTTAAATGACTGATCAAAATAAACGTTTCCGCTAGTTCTTCATGAATATGAATGATACGATGCGAAATGTGAGGCAATTCTTCAACAATTTCTTCTGCTTCTTCCCCACTCGAAAAGGTAGGGATAGCGATGATAGAAGAAATGATTAAAATGAAATAACTGGTTCGCTTGAGTAATTCTGATTTTGTAAAGAAGCCAATGATTAAAACCATTCCAGCGACGATAGGAAACAAAATGGGAATATGGTTAAGTATTAAATGTATATGTGCTTCGTTCATAATTTAAAAGTATAAAAAAAACGCCTTATTGAGCAATAAGGCGTTTTCGTATTAATAATTTGGTAATTATTGTTTAACTACGTTGAATTGTGCAGTTTTACCGTTTTCTAAAGCTACGTTAAAAATGTACATTCCTGATTGTAAGTTGTCAGTTGCAACATTTGCTTTACCGTTAACTAAAACAACATTGTTGGTAGCAACTACTTTACCTGCTAAATCAGTAACTACTACTGTAGCATTTCCAGACTCAGCAACAGAAATCGTTACGTTGTCTTTCATTGGGTTTGGATAAGCAGAACCTTCAATCGTGTTCAATTCTTTAATGCCTAACTGAGCAGCAGGGAACATTCTTACTTGAATAGAAGGCTGTGTTTCAGAACCAAAACCAGCAACAGACCATGGATTAGCTCCTGTACCACCTTCCACATTTAATGGGTTGATTGGTTGTAAGTAAGTCTCTAAGTTCCAAGTATAGTCATAAGAATCATCCATTCCGAAGAAAATTTTATTTTCAGACGGCGTTACACAGAATAAATATCTTTTGTTATCCTCTAATACCACTTGATTATCAAATTGAGCATAAACAGTTGAATCTTCTGAAGTAACATTTGGATAGTAATAGAATCCATTGGCTAACTCAATGATGTTATTGAAAGATCCAGCGTTTGTAAATGCAGCATCGTTTAAGTCTGTAAATACATCATCCCAACGAGAAACAGAAACTACAAATTCTTGACCTGGTAATAAAATACTATCAGATGCGTTGGTAGCAAAGTTGAAATAGATACCTGCAACACCAACTCTAGAGGCATTTGCATCGCGGTAATTGATACACTGTTTGTAACTTGTGTAGTTACCTGACGGTCTTGAACCATTTCCAGTTACCGGAGAATTCAATACAGTGTCTAATTTTACGTAAGAGAATAACGTATCAGATACAATAAATTCATAAGAAAGAGTATTGTCTCCTGCATATTCATCCGTGTTTGTCATAGTTGTGGTATATGTTAATTTATAACGACCAACAGGATAAGTTGCTAAAGAAAAATCTGGCAACATAAAATCGATAGAGTCACCAATAGGTAAAGCAGCTGGTGTAGTTGTGTTGTCATACACTGTACTTCCTGCATGCGTAACTTTTGCATTTACAACCACGTTAGTTTGAGCAGCCTGTCCATAGTTATACAAACGACCACTTACTTTGAAGCTATATTCAGAAGCGTTTTGTGCAGTCATTTTATTCACGGAAGAGTATTTTGAGAAGGTAACATTTCCATTCTCGTAACCGATATCATTTTGGTAGAAACCAGTTTTGTTACCAATGAACATCACAACAGGACCGTTTGCCATCTCTGCCACCAATGCATCACCATCAGCTAATGTTATCATAACAGTTGGAATTGTAACTGTTCCACCATTAGCACCTGATCCCATTTCGATTGGAGCAGCTGCCGTATTATTGATAATGATGACACCCACAGCTCCTGCTAATTGAGCATTATTCGCTTTCTTTCCAAATTCACACCCTCCACGTCTAATAACTGCAATTTTACCGGCGTATGCATTAGCAGGTGAAGAATTACAACCTTGTACACCATTTGGTCCTGATAAATCATCTACTAATACTAAAGTATCTTTCACAAATGTATTTGGAATTGTTAAATCCGCTACACCCCAACCACTAGTTGGTTTAGCGTAGGTAAATAAGTAGTTTTGAGCTATTGGAGCAGGTGAAATCCCTGCACAAATAACCTGGGCTCCAGCAAAATAGGTTGAGCCAAGAATGGTTAATGTAAGTAAGATTTTTTTCATAATTTAGTTTAAATTAAAGATTAATTAACATGAATATAATAACAATAATACGAAGAAAATGTTTAAAACAAAAAAATCCAAGAGATAATTCTTGGATTTTTTAATAATATTGAAAACCTAAAATTTACTCGGCTGTTAAAGCAGCACTTAAAAATTCTCGGTTCATTCTGGCAATGTTTTCTAAAGAGATACCTTTTGGACATTCTACCTCACAAGCACCTGTGTTGGTACAGTTTCCAAAACCTTCAGCATCCATTTGACTCACCATATTTAACACACGTTGTTTCGCTTCTACTTTACCTTGTGGAAGTAATGCTAACTGGGAAACTTTTGCTGAAACAAATAGCATTGCAGATGCATTTTTACAGGTTGCTACACAAGCTCCACATCCAATGCAAGTTGCTGCTTCAAACGCTTTATCTGCATCCACTTTTGCAATTGGAATAGCATTAGCATCAATCGTGTTTCCGGATGTATTTACTGAAACAAATCCTCCTGCTTGTTGAATGCGGTCAAATGCTGAACGGTCAACTACTAAATCTTTGATCACTGGAAATGCTTTCGCTCTCCATGGCTCGATGTAAATCGTTTCGCCATCTTTAAATTTACGCATATGTAACTGACAGGTAGTTACAGCGCGGTCTGGTCCGTGAGCCTCTCCGTTGATGAACAACGAACACATTCCACAAATCCCTTCACGACAATCATGGTCAAATGCGATTGGTTCAATTCGATCATTGATTAACTGCTCGTTCAATTGGTCTAACATTTCTAAAAAAGAACTGTCCGTAGAAACGTTGTCCAATTTGTACGTTTCCATACTACCCTTAGCGTTTGCGTTTTTTTGACGCCAAACTTTTAAGTTGATATTAATATATTTTGAAGCCATAATGCTTAATTTTTATAGATAATTATTTATAGTTTCTTGCTGCAATTTTGATGAATTCATATTTCAATTCTTCTTTATGCAATTCGGCTTGGTTAATATCATCTCCTTTATATTCCCATGCTCCAGCAAATTTAAAGTTTTCATCATCACGTAACGTTTCACCTTCAGCATCTTGATATTCCTCTCTGAAATGTCCACCACAAGATTCATTTCTTTGAAGAGCATCTCTTGCCATCAATTGACCTAAATCCATGAAATCAGCCACTCGAAGTGCTTTTTCTAACTCAGGATTCATTTCGTTAGCATCACCTGGAACGTAAACATTTGCAAAGAATTCTTCTTTCAAAGCAGCAATTTCAGCAATCGCTTCTTTTAAGCCTTGCTCATTTCTTCCCATCCCCACTTTATTCCACATGATCAGTCCAAGTCTTTTGTGGAAATGATCCACAGATTTGGTTCCGTTATTGTTCAGGAATTTATTGATTTGGTCTTTGACGTTCTTTTCAGCCTCCTCAAATTCTGGAGAATCTGTTGGAATTTTCCCCGTTCTAATTTCTTTTGCTAAATAATCAGAAACAGTGTACGGCAACACAAAATAACCGTCCGCCAATCCTTGCATCAATGCCGATGCCCCTAAACGGTTTGCACCATGATCAGAGAAGTTTGCCTCACCTGCAACGAAACATCCTGGAATGGTTGATTGTAAATTATAATCTACCCAAACTCCACCCATGGTATAATGCACCGCAGGGTAAATTTTCATGGGTGTTTCATATGGGTTTTCATCGGTAATTTTCTCATACATTTGGAACAAGTTCCCGTATTTTTCTTCTACCCATTTTTTACCCAATTCCATGATTTTTTCTTCAGAAGGATTGTGATCACCTGATGCAAATGCAGCTTGTCTACCTTTGGATTTAATTTCAGTAGAAAAATCTAAGTACACTCCTTCATTGGTATCGTTAGCCTCAATTCCATATCCTGCATCACAGCGTTCTTTAGCTGCACGAGATGCAACATCACGAGGTACTAAGTTACCGAAAGCAGGATATCTTCTTTCTAAATAATAATCTCTATCTTCTTCAGCGATTTGAGTCGGTTTTAATTTACCTGCGCGAATCGCTTCAGCATCTTCCTTTTTCTTAGGTACCCAAATTCTTCCAGAGTTTCTTAGGGACTCAGACATCAAGGTTAATTTTGACTGATTGGTTCCATGAACGGGAATACAAGTTGGGTGAATTTGAACAAAACAAGGATTCGCAAAGAAGGCACCTTTTTTGTGTGCTTTCCATGCTGCGGTAACATTGGATCCCATTGCGTTCGTTGATAAGAAGTAAACGTTACCGTAACCTCCTGAGGCAATGATTACTGCATGTGCAGAATGTCTTTCAATTTCACCAGTTACCAAGTTTCTTGCGATGATTCCTCTCGCTTTTCCATCTACTTTTACCAAATCCAGCATTTCATGACGATTGAACATCTGAACTCTTCCTAGTCCAATTTGACGAGATAATGCTGAATACGCACCCAACAATAATTGTTGTCCGGTTTGACCTGCTGCATAGAATGTACGTTGAACTTGTGTGCCACCGAATGAACGGTTGTCTAACATACCTCCGTATTCTCTTGCAAAAGGCACTCCTTGTGCGACACATTGGTCGATGATGTTACCTGAAACTTCTGCCAAACGATGAACGTTTGCTTCCCTTGCGCGGTAATCTCCTCCTTTAATGGTGTCGTAAAATAAACGATAAACCGAGTCACCATCGTTTTGATAATTTTTTGCTGCGTTGATACCTCCTTGAGCAGCAATGGAATGCGCTCTTCTTGGTGAGTCTTGAAAACAAAATGCTTTTACATTGTAGCCCATTTCTCCTAAGGAAGCTGCAGCAGATGATCCAGCTAAACCTGTACCCACAACAATAATGTCGATTTTAGGGCGGTTATTTGGCGCAACTAAGTTTAAGTGATTTTTGTAATCTGACCATTTTTTATCTAATGGTCCTTCTGGTATTTTTGAATCTAAAACTGACATATTTTAAATTTTTACTATCGATTAATATAAATTAGAATAGGTATGATTGCAAATGCAAAAGGTACCAATACTGAAAATGCTTTTCCAAACGTTTGAATGATGGGAGTATATCGTTTGTGATTAATTCCCAATGATTGGAAGGCAGATGCAAACCCGTGCCACAGGTGAAATCCTAATACAAGCATAGAGACAGTATACAATATCACAGCAAGTAAAGCGCTTTTGTTTCCAGTTGTTCCATGTACATCATTTCCACTGAAGAAAGCAATAACAGCTGAATGTAAATCTTTGTAAGTTTCGGCAACTTTTAAATTGGAACCTTTCACATACAATTCAATTTCATTTTTCACTTCAATTTGTTCCACTTCTGGAATCGGTTGAGCGCTCAATGTATGTGTGTGGTAAACTTGTTGTTTTTGTGGTCCCATTTGACCTTCCATGGAAAGTTCGTAGGTATGCAATTTTAATCCTCCAAAATGCATTTTAGCCCAAAAATTCACCATGTGCGTTGCAATAAAAATCAAAATGATAGAACCTAAAATAGCCATCATCCTTGCAGGTGTAGACGTGTTCGCTGCTTGATTGTTATACGCATAATTGATCGGTCTTGCTTTTTTGTTTTGAATCGTTAACAAAATACCGTCTACGGCATGAAATAAAATCGAAATGTAGGTAATGTAAGACATAATCTTGATAAAGATATTTGTCTGCATGAAATAAGCATATTCATTAAATGCTTTTCGACCTTCTTCTCCTACTTTGAAGATCAATTGTAAGTTACCGATTAGATGTCCTACCAAGAACAAACAAAGGAATAAACCGGTCAATGCCATCCAATATTTTTTGGCAATTGATGATGATAATACTGCTGAGTTACTCATATTTTTAAATGTTTCATTTGAAAAATCTTCACAAATTTAATAGTAATAACAAATTAAGGAAAATTTAGTTCTTATTTAGATTGATTATAGATTACAAGATCATTTCAGGTACATGATTTGGTACGACCAATTCACCTTCTGTTTTAGCCACAATTTCTTCTACAGAAACGCCTGGAGCTCTTTCAATCAGATGGAATTTACCGTCTTTGATTTCAAGCACAGCTAATTCAGTTACCACTTTTTTTACACAACCCACACCTGTCAGTGGCAAAGTACAAGATTTTAAAATTTTAGACTCTCCTGCTTTATTAGTGTGCATCATCGCCACAATAATGTTATCGGCAGAAGCCACTAAATCCATAGCTCCTCCCATACCTTTTACCATTTTTCCAGGAATTTTCCAATTGGCAATATCTCCATTTTGTGAAACTTCCATGGCTCCCAATACAGTTAATTGAACGTGTTGTCCACGAATCATGGCAAAGGACATTGCAGAATCAAAAAACACAGCACCTTTGCGCGCAGTGATGGTTTGCTTTCCGGCATTGATTAAATCTGCATCTTCTTCTCCTTCAAAAGGAAAAGGCCCCATGCCTAAAATTCCGTTTTCAGACTGAAATTCTACTTCAATTCCTTCTGGAATATAATTTGCCACTAAAGTAGGTATTCCGATTCCTAAATTAACGTACCAACCATCTTTTAACTCTTGGGCGATTCTTTTTGCAATTCCAATTTTGTCTAGTGCCATTGTAATTTTAATTTAATTCATATATTTTAATGTACGCATCGCTTAGTTGATGCTTAATTCCTGTTTTTCTGTTCCACAAATACACTTTTAAAACAGTTTCATTTGTGTTCATGTTTTCAAGCAAGAAGTGGTGTTTGAATTTATGATTGACGTGCTGTCCTTGAAACGCCAATTCATAAACATAGGGATAATAATGCTCCAAGATTTCCTCTCCTTTTTCGTTTTTTGAAAAACTAGCAAGTACCAAATCGGTTTCGTTATGATTTCCTGCAATTGAAAGGTTGCCAAGGACACTTATTTTCAAATTTTTAGCAAGCGTAATTTTTCGTAGTGTATCAAAATTGACAATATCTAAAAACTCACCATCTCCCGTTTTGTTGATTTTATTCGATTCAAACACTAAATTTTCTTGTGCTTTTTTGATCCTACGGTATACGGAATGACCTGAGTTCGAATTATGTAATATTCTTCGATAATTTTTAGATAAATGTTCATTTTTAAGGGTGTCATTTTCTTGTACGTCATCAATTGTCACAAAAATATCGACTAAGTTCGTGTGATCCATATTGGTTTGAGCCACGGAAGTTTTCTTCGCGAAATGTGAACTTTGGTAATGCCAATTCGCAAACATGGTTTTATAGATGGCAACGGTTTCTTCGTCATCTACCTCTTGAATAATTTCTCGATAAAGTTGTTCTGTCAATCGCTCCTCTGGTGTAAAAACCGATGAATGAAAACTCAAATTTGAAAGCAAAGAAATAGGGAAGAACAACAAAATCCATTCACTGTATTTGACTTCATTTAATAAGTAGATGAACAAATAGATGAACAAAGGAATCAAATACATTCCCGTTCGATCTTCTGGATAATTTACCTTTAATAATAGCGCTAATAGCACTGCCGCAACGATATTTCCAAAGAAAAGAAAGTTAAAGGTGAAGATAGGTTTAGCCACCCACTCGTGTAAATTTTTGAATGAAAAACTTCTAAATAACAAGTAAACAAATGCGATAAATATTGCGATATATGCATACATCCAAGCATCATGATCGAGAAAGAACACATACCGACTTAATGTTTTTCCCGTCATATCCCAAATACCATCCAGCGAAGAATAATACAAAGCACCTGCCTCTTTTAAACGCAGTGCGAAATCAATAAAAGGCAACATGTATACTACTAAAGTAACATGAGCCAAGATAAAAAGTAGGTGATGTTTTAGCGATAAGTTTTTGCGGTTAATCCATTGGATCAGGATACCCAATCCGATAAATAAAAGAACCGTATTCGACAGCGTAAGATTTGCAGCGAAAGCAATACCAATAAATAAATAGGCCAATAATAGGTGCTTCATTTTTAATACTTTCGACAGTTGAATTGCATGATAGACAGCAACCAAGAAAAATCCTAAGGATAATCCATAACCTCTTGAATATGCAAAATACTCGAGCATATAGGGAATACAATTCAGGGCAAGAAATCCCAAATAGCGGACTTTTCTCTTCGTGAATTCTTTCATCAATTGATAACTTGCCCATGCATAGAAAAGGTAAGAGATGACGGAAAAAATTCTGATCCAACCTTTTACATCTCCAAAAATGCGATACATCCAATGTCCTAACAAAGAATTTAAGGGATGATTTGCTGCATCCATCACAATCTTTTCACCATGAAAAGCACCGCGATATACGAAATACCAATACGTAGCGGTTTCATCCGATAAAAATTCGGTAATGAACGCTCTTAAAACCAAATAGGTAAGTAAAATACCTGTAATAATTAGGCAAAATACTTGAAACCTAAATGAGCTATTCGATTGGGTTTTATTCATTATGATTTTTGTCGCACTGTTCTTTGTTCAATGCGTTTTTCAAATGTTTCACCTTTAAAAATACGTTGCACAAAAATACCAGGAGTATGGATGAAATTAGGATCTAATTCTCCTGCTGGAACCAATTCTTCTACCTCGGCAATGGTAATTTTTCCGGCCATGGCCATCATGGGATTAAAATTACGCGCGGTAGCTTTGAATACTAAATTCCCTTCTGTATCGCCTTTCCATGCTTTCACGATCGCGAAATCAGCCGTTAAGGCAGATTCCAAAATATGTGGTTTGCCATTAAAAATGCGTACCTCTTTTCCCTCTGCTACTTCGGTTCCGTAACCTGCAGGAGTAAAGAATGCCGGAATTCCTGCGCCTCCAGCACGACATCTTTCTGCCAAACTTCCTTGAGGAATTAAATCTACTTCTAATTCACCAGATAACATTTGTCGCTCAAACTCCTCGTTCTCACCTACATAGGAGGATATCATTTTTTTGATTTGTTTTCCTTGGAGTAACAAGCCTAATCCGAAATGATCTACACCGGCGTTATTCGAAATACACGTTAAATTTTTTGTTCCTTTTTTTACCAATTCTGCAATGGCATTTTCAGGGATACCACAAAGACCGAAACCACCTAACATCAAGGTCATTCCATCCTCAATTCCTGCTAATGCTTCTTGTACATTTTTTACTACCTTGTTCATAATACTAATTGATTTTTATAATCCTAAATCGGATGCGTCGGGTTCACTATTCGCAGGGTTATCGATGATAATTTCGGATCCACTGCATTGAAATTGTTTTGAATCGTATGTGTCTGGGGCTTTGAAATCGGTGGTTGACAAGCCAATTTTTGGATTTTTATAGACTTTTTGCATGTAATAGCCATAGATCGGAAGTGCCATCCTTGCCCCTTGTCCCCAATTCATAGATCTAAAACGAACTGAGCGATCTTCCGCGCCTACCCAAACTCCGGTAGCCAATTCTGGAGTCAATCCAATAAACCAACCGTCTGAATTATTTTGAGTCGTTCCCGTTTTACCTGCAGTTGGTGCTAATACATTCCCCCAAGATCTTCCGCCTCTTAAACTTCCTGCTGTTCCTTGAGTAACTACTTTTTTCATCATTTGTAAAGTTTCGTAAGCTACATTCGCATTCAATACTTCCTTTGATGAAGGTTTGGTGTTGTAAATTACATTTCCGTTTCGATCTTCGATTCTTAAAATGGTCGTCGGACGATTATAAACGCCATTGTTCACAAACATGGCTTGAGCAGCCACCATTTCGTAAAGCGATAAATCCATTACACCAAGACATAAAGCGGGTACTTCATCTTCAGGTCGAAGTTGAATGTCCATTCCTGCAAGCATTTTAGAAATGGTTTTTGGTCCAGCGTATCCACCCATTTTGGACATCACACCAACCGTAATGTTATTCATGGATTGAGCTAAACCAGTTGAAGCAGAAACGCTTCCTGACTCTGATCCACCTGAATTATTCGGACACCAACGGCCATCAATTTTTCCAGAAGCATCTTGTAAATCTACGCAGTAGGGAATGTTTTCAAACATCGTACAAGGTTTAATTACCCCCATTGCCATGGCTGTTGCGTAAACAAAAGGTTTGATGGTTGAACCAACTTGTCGACGACCTTGACGTACATGATCGAAAGCAAAATGTTGAAAATTAGCGCCACCCACCCAAGCCTTCACAAATCCTGTTTGCGGTTCAATGGAAACTAAACCAGCGTGTAAATAGGCTTTGTAATAGCGAATGGAATCATTTGGTGTCATTAATGTATCTCTTTCTCCCTTCCAGCTGAAAACACGCATTTGAACAGGGGTATTGAAGTTTTTATTGATTTCGGATTCACTTAAACCTTGGCTTATCAGATTCGCATATCGTGGAGAGTTTTTTCTAGCCGTATTCATAATCGATTCACCCACTTCTTTCGGAATAGAATTCGCAAAAGGGAAATGTTTCAAACTTCGATTGTTATCATCAAAAGCAGGTTGTAAATCTTTTCTGAGGTGTTCTTCTACTGCTTCTTCAGCATGTTTTTGCAATTCAAAATTAATAGTCGTATAAATCTTTAGACCATCTCGATAAATGTCCCAAGGAGTGCCGTCGGAACGCACATATTTTAAATTTCCATCTTTATCCTTTTCTGATAGTAACTTCGTCAATTCTCCACGCAAAGATTCTCTAAAGTAGGGAGCATGACCCATTTTATGATCGACCAATTGATAATTGACTACCAATGGTTTTTTTGAAAGTACTTCAAATTCTTCTTTGGTAATTTTCACCCTTAATCCTTCGTTATCCGATTTAGAATTTTTTAACCATTGGTATAATACTTGATTTCTACGCATGACCATTCTAAGCGAGTCACCCGCTCTTTTTTCAAGAATTTCCTCCTTTGTAACAGCGGATTCGTCAATTCCTTTGTTACTTGCGATAATTCGACGATAGTTTCTAATTTTAAACGAATAAGGATTAAATAATGCTGGATTTTTACACATCCCCACTAAAACCGCAGCCTCCTCTTTATTTAGGTCTTTAGGGGTTTTATTAAAGTATACTTTTGAAGCATTTCCAATCCCAACCGCATTGTATAAAAAGTCGAATTGATTCAGGTACATGGTGATGATTTCTTCTTTGGTATATCTAGCTTCTAATCGAGTAGCAATGATGTTTTCTCTCGCTTTTTCGTTGATACGCGCCATAATTCGTCCAGCTTTCCCTAGAGAAATTCGTTTTCCACTTGCACGATCAGCGGCTTCTTTTTCCCTCTGTTGAAGCGTATACAATAATTTGGCTAACTGTTGGGTAATGGTCGATGCACCCCCAGCGCCTCCAACGTTAACCACAGCTCTTCCGATTGCTTTGAAATCTACTCCAGAATGATCCATAAATCGTTCATCCTCAGTAGAAATTAAGGCATCCGTCAAATAGGGTGAAAGGGCTTTATATTTTACACTGGTTCTGTTTACTTTCCAATACCTTCCTAATTCAGAAACTCCATCATCGGCATAAATCACTGATGCTTGTAATTCTGGTGGATTATCTAACATCTCTACAGGTGGAAGATCATCCTCACTTTGAAAAAGCAAAAGGCTTGAAACTAACACAAATGGAAATAAAGCAAGAATCCAAAAAATACGTGTGTACTTTTTTTGATCAATTAAACTTTCATCCCCTTTGTTTGCGGGTTTTTTAGACATGTCTGAATTTTTTGTAAAGTTAAAATTTCTTTCCATAATCGATTTAAAAATTACTGTAAAACATCTCTTCTTTGACTATCCAATTTTAATAAAATAAACATCAGAATTGAAAAGGACATCATGGAAGAACCTCCGTAACTAAAAAACGGCAAAGGTATTCCGATTACCGGTGCAAACCCGATGTTCATCCCAATATTCACGGCAAAGTGATAGAACAAGATCATCGCCACACAATAGGCGTAAACCCTGTTGAATTTCGATCGTTGTCTTTCTGCCATCATCACGATTCTCAGTAACATAAATAAGTAGATGCAAACTAAAATGATGGTTCCAATAAATCCCCATTCCTCAGCGAATGGACAAAAGATAAAGTCGGTTTCACTTTCGGGCACGTGGTTACTTTCAACACTTGAAACGGATGCTTTTTGGTAACCTTTACCTGAAAACCCACCAGAACCTACCGCAGCCATAGCACGATTTCGGTTATAATCTTCTCCATCGGGATCATTTTTTAATCCCAAAAATAATTCGATACGGTCTTTTTGATGTTCCGCAAGACTTTGAAAACCAAAATTGACGGAACTCGAAATACCTATAGCAATCAAGTACGCTATGACTACAATCAACACAATTTTTCCTCTTTGTCTTTTTGACGCGATCCATCTCAAGAAAAAATAAGCAGTCAAAGCAATGACAGTTAGAGCCAATAATATACTATAAAAACCAGGAATTTCCAGTTCAGGAAATGCGGTAAATATAAAAATCTCATTGCTTAATAGTAGCGTAATTAAACTTAAAGCAACTACGACAAAGAGGATTGGTATAAAGTGGTTTCCAACCCATGTTTCTTTAAATTTTAATCCAGGAATGGCATTCACCATTTTTAAGATCAATGGATCAAAGGTGATTCCTTCTCGATACAAAACAAAAAGAAACGACGTAAAAACTACAAATGTTCCTGCGTCGGGTTGTAGCAAAATTAATCCCATCGGAATGAATAAAATGATGGAAGCAATAAAAACGGTCTTGATGGATTGCTGTTTTATCGTCAATGAATTGATGAATTTAGCCAATAGGATAGAGGTAGATATTTTAGCGAACTCCGCGGGTTGAATTCCGAACGGACCAATACCTAACCATGCTCTTGCTCCATTTACGGCAGGCATGAACAAGACGACAACAAGTAGCATTAAAGTAATTAAGTAGATGGGGATAGCAAATTTTCGATAAATATCCGAATCAATTAAAAAGACGATTAATCCTAAAAATAATGAAATGCCAATCCACATGATTTGTTTCCCATATTTTGTCGAGAAATCATAAATCATAGGATGTTCTGGATCAAATGCGGCAGAGTACACAGTAGCCAATCCAAAGATTAACATCAGCAAATAAGCAACAAACAGTGGCCAATCAAAATGAATTAAAAGCGAATCGTTCTTCCTCATTTTTTCTTATTCTTTTTGACCACATGCATTAAGTTGGCTTCCATAATGCGATTTTGTTTCAAGGTATCTGAAACACTTCCTTTCAAATATTTTTCAATGACCAATCCAGCAGTGGGCGCTGCCCATGATCCTCCCCAACCGGCATTTTCGATAAACACGACAATGGCAATTTTGGGTTTATGCATCGGTGCAAAAGCCATAAATACAGAATGGTCTTCCCCATGCGGATTTTGAACCGTTCCTGTTTTTCCACAAACCGTAATGTCGGGAATTCTTGCTTTTCCTCCCGTACCACCAGGTTCATTGACCACCATGCGCATTCCTTCAATGACTGACGAATAATGTTTGGCTTGAACTTTCGTGTAATTTTTTTTGCTATATAGAGGAAGTGGACCTTTTTTGCCAATGGATTTTACGAAATGGGGGATATAATAATACCCTTTATTGGCGATGGTTGCCGCAAGGTTGGCCATTTGCAGAGGGGTTAATTTTACCTCTCCTTGTCCGATGGAAATGGAACGAATCGTAGAAAATGCCCATTGATGGTTTCCGTACCATTTGTCGTAATATTTAGAATCTGGTATAAGCCCAGGTCGAATTCCGGTAATGTCCGATTCCAATTTTATTCCCATTCCAAAACTTTTCATGTATTCCGCCCAAACATTTAAGCCGATTTCTGCATCTTCAAAAATATTTCGTTTGACTCCCTTTTGAATGATACGTTTAACGGTATAATAGTAATAAGGATTACAAGAGTATTGAACCGCTTTGGGCACATTAGTTGCCATGGGATGGTTATGGCAGCCCACCATAGATTTTGTACATGGGAATCCAGTTTCAGCAGTTATGACTCCTTCTTGAAGAGCAATTAAGGTTTGGATTAATTTAAAAATTGATCCGGGTGGATATTCCGCGGCTAAAGGTCTTGGATACAAAGGTTTATTTTCGTCCAATAATAGCGCAGGATAGTTTTTGGATATGTTTCGTTTGCCGACGAACAAATTCGGATCAAAAGTAGGAGCAGAGACCATGGTTAAAATTTCTCCCGTTGATGGTTCAATGGCGACAATACAACCCCGTTTATTCTGCATTAATTTTTCAGCGTATGCTTGTAACTGAATATCTAAACCAAGGACTAATGGAAGTGCTTGCTTCGCAGTCGTGTCGTATTTTCCATCCGCATACGATTCAATGGCATTATTCATCGCTGAAGTGACGATGTATTTTACCCCTTTACGTCCGCGAAGTTCCTTTTCGTAAAAACGCTCTAAGCCAGATCTACCGATATTGTTTCCTGGTTTGTAAAAGGGATCCAGTTTAATTTCTTCCGCATAGACTTCTGAGAGATATCCCAAAATATTTGCCCCATTAGCATATGGGTAGGTACGCATACTGGTTACCTCTTCATAGAATCCGGGAAAATTTTCAAGATGGGGAGCAATTTTGGCAATTTCCTCAAGGGTAAGTTCTTTGATAAAAGGATAGGCTCTAATTTTTTGATAATTGGAAATGGATTTACCGGTGTGTTTGTTATAATACATCCCTTCGCCCTTCACGATTTCTTTAAATCTATTTCGAACCATTTCAGGAGTCCAACCAATCAATTTAGCAAAAGCTTGAGTATCTAAATCCTTAATATTCTTTTCAATCATCATCAGATTGTAAAAGGTTTTATTCGATACAATTTTACGTTTATTGCGATCGAAGACTACACCTCTTGGAGGAGTGATTTCTTTCCTTTTTTCTGCAATCTCTTGTGCCCTTAATGTCCAGGTGTCATCGATGACCTGCATGTAAAATAAGCGGATGGAATAAATAATTCCGACGAATAGAAATAGAAAAATGATGACATATTTACGGGTATCAAAACTCATCTTTCGTTCGGATTATGAATCAGTAGATTTTGAAGGAGAATACCCAATAATAGGGCGATGATGGAAGATAAAATCGTTTTTAAAAGTACCCAAAGAATTAAATCGAAGCGGAATGATTCCAAAAAGAAATACCAAAAATGTAAACTAAAAATTAAAATTCCATAGGTAAAGAGATACCAAGTTTTTCCATAGGTATACATATTATTTTCGATCAATGAATCATAATCATCTCTCGGTTTGTAACTGTTGAAAATGACAGGTTTCAAATATGCAAACAAGACAAGGGAGGATGCGTGTAACCCATAAGTATTTGAGAAAGTATCTAAAATGAATCCATAGAGAAAGGCGATCAGTAATAGATACCCAATTTTAATGTTTTGCGGTAATAAAAAAACAAATAACGGATAAACTAAAAACAGCACACCATATCCCACTTCGATTTTGTTAAAAATCAAAATTTGCAATAGCATCAGAATAAATCCTCTCAAGGTGTATTTTAATATATTATTCATCAGCCTGATTTAAGGATTCAATGTTTTGTTGTTCTTCCAACAGTAAATTTTTCACGATGTATACCCGTTGAAGAGATTGGTAATTTTCAGAAAATTGAATCACCACATCCCAGATAGGTTTTCCCTCGATGGTTTTTAATGTTTTTATTTTTCCAACCGGTATGCCTTTCGGGAAAATCCCTGCCCCACCTCGAGTTACTACTTTAGACCATTTTTTAATTCTGATATCGTTTGAAATACCACTAATTGAACCCAATTTTGGGTTAATCCCATCCCATTTCAACAAGCCGAAAAGCCCAGTTTTTTCAATCATTACATCGATATTGATATCCGAAGTAAGAACGGTTTTGACAACAGAAAAGTGTTTTGAAGTGTTGTGAATGATCCCCACCACTCCTCGGTCTGAAAAAACGCCCATCCCTTTTTTAACACCATGTATTCTCCCCACATTTAAAGTGAAATAATTGTTTTTTCGGGTAACAGTAGAATTGATGACTTCTCCTGCAATGTAATCATATTGTTGTTTGAATACCGAGTCATTTATTTTGTAAAGGGTTTTATCAATCGGAATAAATGATTGGGGTAATTTGGAACGCAATCGGATGTTTTCACGTTGTAACTTGGTGTTGTTTTTGCTGAGATTAAAATGTTTGGTCAGGTCGTGTTCTACTTTGTAAATTTCTCCAACTACTTGATTGGCAGAGGTAAGGTATTGTGATTTTGGAAATTCTAAGTAAGTAAAATAAAGGTATAGCGAATAGATTTGCAAAACCGCAAACAATAAGAATATCCTAAATTTTTGAAAAAATGCTATTAAATTTCGCATGAACAAAGATAAAAAAAACCCAAACATGATGTTTGGGTTTTTCAATATAAATAAAATAAAATTAATCGCGTATCAAGAACTGATATTTATCGATGTTTTTAAGGGCGATACTTGTCCCTCTCGCTACCGCTCTTAGCGGGTCTTCAGCGATATGAACAGGCAACTTCGTTTTAGCAGATATCCGTTTATCCAATCCTCTCAACATGGACCCTCCACCTGCTAAATAGATACCTGTTTTGTAGATATCAGCTGATAATTCTGGTGGGGTCATCTCTAGGGCACTTAAAATCGCTTCTTCAATTTTCGAAATGGATTTATCCAACGCGTGTGCAACTTCTGAATATGTAACAATAATTTCCTTTGGAATACCCGTCATTAAATCGCGACCACGCACAGCATAATCTGCAGGCGGATTTTCTAATTCAGGTAAGGCAGCTCCAACTTCGATTTTGATTTGTTCAGCTGTTCGCTCACCCACCAAAATATTGTGCTGTCTTCTCATGTACTCCTCGATGTCGTATGTGAAATCATCACCCGCAATACGAATAGACTTATCACAAACGATACCTCCTAAAGCTATGACGGCAATCTCTGAAGTACCACCACCGATATCAATGATCATGTTACCCATAGGTTCTTCAACATCGATACCAATACCGATAGCCGCTGCCATCGGTTCATGAATCAAATAAACTTCTTTTGCTCCTGCATGCTCAGCAGAATCTCGAACGGCTCTTTTTTCAACCTCTGTAATACCTGAAGGAATACAGATCACCATTCTTAAGGAAGGATTAAACAAACTTTTCCCAGGATTGATCATTTTAATCATTCCGCGAATCATTTGCTCAGCACTTTGGAAATCTGCAATTACTCCATCTTTAAGAGGCCTTACAGTCTCAATTAATTTATGGGTTTTACCATGCATTTGTTGTGCCTTTTTCCCGATAGCAACAATTTTACCTGTTTGAATATCTTTGGCCACAATAGATGGCTCGTCAACAACCACTTTGTCATTGTGAATGATCAATGTGTTTGCTGTCCCTAAGTCGATCGCAATTTCTTGCGTTAAAAAGCTAAAAAATCCCATTTGTTTTCCTTAAAGGATGAATTTACGTTAAATTACAAAATTGGTTACAATTTTATCAAAGATACATCAATTAATGTTTAAAATGTCTATTTCCAGTAAATACCATAGACATGTTGTGCTGATTGCAGTATTCAATGGATAAATCATCTTTGATAGATCCTCCTGGTTGAATAACGGCTTTAATTCCTTCGTTATCTGCGATTTCTACACAATCTGGGAAAGGAAAAAATGCATCCGAAGCCATCACTGCACCATTCAGGTCAAATTGAAAAGATTTCGCTTTGTGAATTGCCTGGTTCAAGGCGTCAACTCTCGATGTTTGACCAGTTCCACTAGCTAACAATTGTTTGTTTTTTGCTAAAACGATGGTGTTGGATTTGGTGTGTTTCGCTAATTTATTGGCAAACAATAAATCTTCAATCTCTTGAGGTGTTGGTTTTGCATTCGTTTTTGGTTCCAAATCACTTGAAACTTCAGATTTGTAATCTTTGTCTTGTACCAAATAACCATTCAAAATCGTTCGAACGGTTTGCGATGCACAAGCAGGATTTTTTTGAATTAGAATTATTCTATTTTTTTTGTTTTTCAACACTTCAATTGCTGCTTCATCGTAAGCTGGAGCAATAATGACTTCACAGAACAGTTGGTCAATTTCTTGAGCGGTTTCTAAATCAATTTTCGTGTTGGAAATTAAGATGCCTCCAAATGCAGATACTGGATCTCCAGCTAATGCATCCAAATAAGCTTCTTTTACTGTATTTCTTGTCGCTACCCCACACGCATTATTGTGTTTAAGGATGGCGAATGTTGGCGCTTCATTTTTAAATTCACCCATCAATTGAACAGCTGCGTCGACATCAAGTAAATTGTTGTAAGACAACTCTTTACCGTGTAATTTGGTGAACATTTCATCTAAATTTCCGAAGAATACTCCCTTTTGATGAGGATTCTCCCCATAGCGTAATACTTCGTGCTGTTCTACAGAAATTTTCAATGCATTTTTAGCATTTGATCGATTGAAATAATTGAAAATGTGGGTATCGTAGTTCGAAGAAACATGGAAAGCTTCCATGGCAAAATTTTCTCGCTGATCAATGGTGGTGTTTCCGTTCTGAGCGGTGTAGATTTCGGTGAATGGTGCATACATTTTTTGAGAAGCAAGAATCACCACATCTTTGTAATTTTTCGCTGCCGCTCTAATTAATGAAATTCCACCAATATCTATTTTTTCAATGATTGCTTCGTGGTCTGCACCTGAAGCAACCGTTGCTTCAAATGGGTATAAGTCTACAATAACTAAATCGATATTTGGGATTTCAAATTCAGCAATTTGTTCTTGATCCGTTTTTAAATCTCTTCGATTTAATATTCCACCAAAAATCTTAGGGTGCAGCGTTTTTACTCGACCACCCAAGATAGAAGGATAAGAAGTTAAATCCTCCACTCTAACTACAGGAATATCCAAAGCCTCAATGAAAGATTGGGTTCCACCAGTTGAATAAATGGTTACATTTTGTTGATGTAATGCTTTAACAATTGGTTCTAGTCCCGTTTTATCGAAAACGGAAATTAATGCGGATTGGATTTTTACAGATGCACTCATACTTCAATTTAAAAAATAGGGTGCAAAATTACTTCAAAAATCTGTAAGAAACTAAATGAACAAGAAAAAATGTGGGATAAAAAAATAGCCATCAAAAGATGGCTACATTATTTTAAGACTTACTCAGCTTATTTTTTGACACGCTCAACGTAAACGCCTGTGCGTGTGTCAATTTTAATGGTTTCACCCATATCGATGAACAAAGGAACTTTCACTTCTGCTCCAGTTGCTATAGTTGCAGGTTTCATGGAGTTGGTCGCGGTATCCCCTTTAACACCTGGCTCTGTATAGGTAATTTCAGAGATGATATAAAATGGTAATTCAACCACTAATGGATTTTCTTCTTCCGCATGGAATAAAATATTACAAACCATTCCTTCTACCAAAAATCCTGGTTTATCAATCATTTTGGAAGGAATTTCAACTTGCTCGTAAGTTTCATTATTCATGAAGATGTAATTTTCACCCTCTTGATATAAGTATTGGTATTCTCTGTTTTCAATGCGAACAGGCTCAATTTTATGTCCAGCAGAAAAAGTGTGGTCTAAAACTTTTCCAGTCTCAATCATTCGCATTTTGGTTCTTACAAATGCCGGACCTTTGCCTGGTTTAACATGTTGAAATTCGATGATTTGCGCCAATTTATCATTGTGCTTAATACACAAACCATTTTTGATATCTGCTGTAGTTGCCATTTTTTTTATTTTGCTGCAAATATAATAGATTAAATTCTAATTATAAAAATGACAGCTTTTTGATTCCATAAAAATTTAAAAAATCAAATAATTCGTTTATTTTTGATAGAAAATAACGCTTATGTTTGAATTTTGGGGAAAATTAACTCGAACGGAAAAAGTAAAATACGTTTCCAGTCGATTAGGATTAGTGATGATTGTACTATTCTGTGTATTTAATTGGAAGACCGAAGAAGTACATTTTATCTTTTTTAGGTTGCCTATTCCACAGACTTTATTAATCTTAATTGCTTTCGGACTAGGTATTTTAGTTTCGTTCATGAGTAATTACAAAGTGAATTCCAACAAAGATCATGAAATCAAAATGCTTCGCGAACAAGCCGATTTTATAGCAGAGAAAGATGCTGAAATTGAGCAGTTAAAAAAAGAAATTGCTGAAAAAGAGGCTTAAGCTAAATTGAATTTCTTTTTAAATTGATCAAGCTTATTTTTGGGTACAAAAAAGAAATCTCCTTCTTCTGCTTGATTACCTTTTTCTTCGATGAATTGATTCTTTGAAATTCCAAATTGGGTGTAGCCTAATTCGTTATAAAAATGGATCATCGCCTCTTGATTTTTTTCAGCCAATTCAATTTGAATGTAGGGTTGAAATTTTTCAAGAATCGGTTTAATTTCCTCCATGACAATTTTTTCAAATCCTTCAATATCGCATTTGATGTAGTCCAATCGATCCAAATCACTTAATAATTCAGTTCCTTTTACAATGTTTACTTGTTGCGTTTTATGTTCAGAAGTACTTTCTACCACGTGAGGCAACCCTGTTCGCATCATGCCATTGGTTTCAGGTAAGGCCATCGCAACGGTACCATTTTCTTTGCCTAGAGCGACATTATAAATGGTTACTTGAGGATATTTTTTTAAAAATTTGGAAAGCACTTTATAAAACAACGGAATAGGTTCAATCGAAATGAGTTTTCCCTTTGGGGTTAATTCAGCAAAGGTTTTTGAAAAATAACCAAGATTTGCACCAATATCTAGCACTACATCGTCTTGTTCAACAATGTTTTGGATCATATAATGGTATTTAAAACGGGCATCCTTTTTTAACCATCCAAGACGATATAACACAAAAAATCCGCGGTGCATCATTTTTAAATATCCAAACTCGGATAAAATTAGATAAAGAAATTTCTTAATACTTTTCATGGGATCGAATTTACTATTTTTCTTTGTTTTACTCGATATATTTTGAAAACTTAATGATTTGACTTAAATTTGAGCAAGATCGAACCATTGATTTGGCAACGGATCTATCTCTTCGGAGAGGCCCATACATGTTAATTGAAGCTTAACATTTTTAACCGTAAGGGAAATCTTATTTTGTCAATGGCGGGCTGCAACGTTTACGTGTCTTTATGACCAGCAGATTACAAAGAAAAATAGTATCTCTAATCGTATTTTCTGAAGCTTCAGGAAATAAATGTATGGGTTTTTTATTGCAATAAACTATCCAATTCGCTTTTAGTTATCGTCGGTAGATCAGATTGTTGTTCTAGTTTTTGAATCAAATAGGCAGCCACTTTTTCCGCATCTTTTTTAGACGAAAACCCTGAATTCCCTTGAATCGCTGGAATATTGGGTTGGTTGATGTAAAGTTTTCCTTCTTTAATGATTTGGTAACCATATCCCCCAAAGTTAGATTGAATGATTTCATAGCGATAGATAGGGTCTGTGGAAATCGATTGAAGTTTTTCTTCGTGCTGTTTTCCTCCTTTATTTTCAGTACAACTGGTGATCAACAAAAAGACTATAAAATAATAAACGAACCTTGGCATGTTGAATTTTGATTTTTAGTAAAAGTATAGTAATATTTACCACTTGCTGTAAATTGGGGGATAATATCCAATTGATGATCGCCTTCTAGAATGGTAAACTGGTTTGTGATGTTTTGTCCCAATAGGTTAAATATTTCCAACTGATTTTTATCGTTCACGAATTCGGATTTTACATGGACAACTCCTCTCGATGGAATGGGGAACACTTGAAGATCTTGTTCAATCGTTAATTGACCCACGTCTAAAAGTCGATAATAAGCATATAAATCATCTTTAAATTCACCGTTATATCCTGAACCTACGTAGGCAACTTCATTGACCACAAAATTACTGGCATATTTTCTACCTTCGCCGGGGTAATTTGCACGTTGAACCCATGCATTTCCATAAAAATTATATTCCCAAACGTCATTTTTAAATTGTTGATTCAAATCTTCACCCATGGCTACAAATCCTTGTGGAAAAATTCCCCAAGCGGTGGCTCCCGATCTTGCAGTTCCCGGAAAATCAGGTATGCTAACCCAAGAGTTTGTCAATTCTCGGTATTGGTAAAAATCTTTTTTCAAGGTGCCATCGTCACCTGTTCCGACATAACCTTCTCCACCCATGGCAAAGCCTACTGCTGATTTTCTTGACGATCCTATGAAATCAGCAACATTGATCCAAACATTATTTAAAGGGTCGTATTTGTAAAAATCCTTTTTTAGTCCGTTGATGGATTGCCCTGTTCCTACATAGCCATAATTATTGATCACAAAGGATACGGCAAATGCTCTGGCTTCACCAATGTAGTCCGCTTTTTGAGTCCAAGCATCTAAAACTGGGTCGTACATCCATAGGTCATTAAAAAGCCCGTTGTTTTCCCCTTGCCCTGTAGTTACATAGCCTTTGTCGTATAAACTAAATCCACAGGCAGCTGAACGATTTAATCCCGAGCCATTGTCATTTCCTATGGAAGCAATATCTCGCCAATTATCATTAAATACATCGTAGGCATAAGCTCTTCTTTTGAATTCAACACCGTCATATCCTCCTACTAAATGACCTTGTTGACTAATTGCAAAACCTACACAACCTGAACGGGGAGGACCTTTGATTGAATCTTTTTGGTCCCAAAAATCTTGTGCATGAATGAATGGAATGGGTAAACATACCAGCAAGAAAAGAATAGCTTTTAACATTTGATTAATTTTAGGTAGGTTTGATTTTCCTTTTGAGGGCTTATTCTATGAAGATAATAGATTCCTTTCGGTAAATCGTTCAACTCTATTTGCATCGCCTTGCTTTTCACCTCAAAAGTTTTCAATAATTCTCCTGCGGTATTGTATAGACGCCATTGGCTATTTTCGGCGTTTCGAATTTGAAGGTAATCTGCAAACGGATTAGGAAAAATTTGAACATTAGATGATTCTAACGTGTTTTCTCCTAAGACCAAATTTGGTACATATGCGTAGACGCTTTCCTTTTTACCACTAACTCCTTTTCCAGTTCCAACATAGGCGGTGTCGTGAATCACAAAAGCGAAAGCACTTTTTCTCGATGAACCTCCATAAAATGCTTTTTGGCTCCATTGATTGGTGTAAGGAGAATAGGACCATAAATCGTCGCGCATTCCTCCATTTGTTCCAAGACAAATGAAACCTCGTTCTTGAATCGAAAAGGCACTTGCAGAACCTCTCTCTCCGCCTCCAAAATCTTGAATTTGTATCCAGGTATTGTTTCCCGGACTGTATCGATAAAAATCTTTTTTATAAAAATTTTGGTCTGCTCCAAGACCTACATAGGCAAATTGTCCAATGGTAAAAGAAGATAATTGATAGCGAATTCCTCCAGGATAGGGTTTCCTTAGGGTCCAACTATCATTAGTAGGTTTATATTCCCACAATTGATTCGTGTATTGTGACGGACCGTATTTACCACCACAAACATATCCTTTATTATCCAATGCAAAAGAGGTTGCGAAATAAATTCCGTTTCCAGTTGCTCCGGGGAAATCTGCCTTTTGGAGCCATGTATTCGTCGTTGGATTGTACTGCCAAAGGTCCTTTAACAAATTCCCATTGTTAGCAGAGCTTGAATCCATTCCTAATCCAATGTAACCAAAATTATTTAAACTGAAAGCAATTGCATCTCTTCGAGATGAGCCCGGTAAGTCAGCGAGTTGTGTCCAAGTATCCAATTGTACGTCATATTTCCACAGATCACTTTTGGAAACGTCAGTCGTATCGATACCACCGTATACAAATGCCGTGTTTTGAATAACAAACGATGAAGCTCGTTCTCTTTTCAACCCTGTAAAATCATTTTTTTTCACCCAATAATTTTCAGTTTGTGCTATGGCATTAAATCCAATCAAAAGGACCAAAAATGTTACTATTTTCATTTTACAATTTGATTAATTTGGATTCATACCATTTGTGGGTTTTGGTCAGCCAAACTTGAATGATGTAGGTACCTGGTAATTGGTCATCCATTTTGATGCTGTGCGTATTGGATGTCCATGTGGCTTCATAAACTTTTCTCCCTGTAAAATCATAAAGTTGGATTTTGGGTTCATAATCGCCTATATCTCCTTTAATGTTTACATTTAGATCATGAATAACAGGATTAGGATAGGTATATATTTCATTTTCTTTGATGAATTCATCAATCGATAAAGGGTCGTAAGAATATTCCCACAAGTCATTAAAGTTTATTCCATTTGTTCCTAGACCGAAATAACCGATATCTCCAATGTTAAAAGCCACAGGAAATCGTCTACTCGTTCCTTTAAATTCATTGGATAGGCTCCAAGTGTTATTTCCAGGTTGGTACTCCCAAACTTCATCCGTTACATTTGCCAAAGAACCTACATAGCCACAAACCATATAGCCTTTCCCATGAACTGAAAATCCAGCACCACCATTACTCATTTGTCCTGGGAAAGATGCTCTTTGCACCCAAGTATTTTGAGCAGGTTTATATTCATAAAAGTTGGATGAAAATTTGACATAACCGCTTGATCCGATGGCAAAAGAGGAAGCCCATGAGCCAATATTAATCGGTGGCGATGCTTTTGTGGTCCAAACATCTGTATTAATATCATATTCCCAGAAAGCCAATCCTTGGTACACGTAACCTTTATCGCCAATAGCAAATGCTTGAGAATCTGTTGGGGTTCCTGGACAATTCGTAACAGCAGTCCATGTATTGTTTTGTGGGTTGTACTTGAAAAATTCACTATTCAATCCTACGCCACCTCCTACGATTCCAAATTTATCGTTTCCAAAGGCAATTGCGGCATAGGTTAAAGCGGGGAAATCTGCTTTTTGAGTCCATGCATTTATGGCAGGATCAAACTCCCACCAATCTTTATAGATAATATTTACCCCAGTACCGTTTACGTGCCCTAATCCGACGTAGCCTTTATTTCCAATGGCAATTCCGGTAGCACGATGTCTTCCAACTGCATTTACTGAAGTTTTTTGTTTCCAAGTACTTGCAAAAGTGGGTGAAGTAATCAAGAATAAGAAGAAGGTGTAGAGTATTCTTGTCATAGTTTTATGATTTTTTGCGCATAGGATTTTCCGCCCCATTTGTAGTGTAGAAAATAAATACCCTCCATTAAGGAATGAAGATCTAAATGTTGATTTGATAAAACGATTTCACATGTTTTACCATGGATATCCATCAGACAAATTGGATCAATTTCTTGATTGATTTGAATCACATCTTGAGTTGGATTGGGATAAAACTGAACTGGAACAGAAGCTAAATCATCTATTCCCAATTGTGAAGCATTAATTTGCAGGGTATAAGCACCAGCTTGTAAATTCCAGCCTTCTACAATGATGAAAATACTATCATGATTACTCGGATTAATATCAATAACAGATCCATTGGAACAATTTGGATTGTCGTCATTGTAGGCGATTAACTCTCCAGAAGGTGTAATAGCAGAAAGATAGGTGTCAAAACCAGCATTGCAAATCTCAACATGATAATTTACGATACTTGGATTCGGAAGTAATAAATAAAAAATATCTGGAGAAGGGTACACTGCATTTTGATTAAAATAACAATAAGAGGTATTGTTTGAATTCGAATAAGGCATAGCATTGATGGCTACTGGATCCAACATATCATCACCCACGTAAGCACTGCAATCTACCCCTCCAACAATTTGAATGGTAAAATCGGTGGCAGATCCCCAACTGAAAGTTTCACATGGATTTATAGGTAAAGTTCCATTTTCTCGTTGAATTACTCGCATGCGGGTTAGTCCGTTTTGGGCATTGATGGGCACTTGGAAATTGAAATTAGTAGCGGCCATAGGAGGCGTTCCTTGCCAAGTTAAAATTGATTCAGATGCATCAAAAGTACCGCTGTGATCAAAGTCAATCCAAGCTTGACCAACTCCTGCATAGTTACCGCCACACGTTCCAAATTCATATAAGGCACTGTAATTTCCTCCAGCAGTTAAATTCGCAGATAAGTTTGTTTTATCTTCCAAGCCAACAACTCCTGGACAACCTACATAATTAATGGTGGTTGAATTACCCGCAAGTATAAACTTCTTTAAGTTGCTGTCAATCAATGTTGTAGGACCTGTGTTAGTGCAGTATTGTGCAAAAAAGGAAGGTAATATCATCAGGGTGAATAAACCTAAAAGTATCTTCATTCGTAATAGTTTAGATTTAAAATTAGGTTTTATTTTTTGATGTAGCAAATATTACCTAAAAATTTGCAACAAACTCTGTTTCAACTGTTCCAAATCATGTAGGTCGTTAAAAGGCTGAATCGAATACCTGATGTATAGTTTATCATGTTGAATCATCACCGGGATTTGGATGCGAAATTCCTTGTATAGTATATTCTTTAATTCGATAGGATCCCTCATAGGACATTCAAAACTGAAAAGTTGGCCATAAAAATCACGGGATAAAGGTGCAAGAGGCTTCGTATTTAATGCTTCCGTGATTTGGGTTAAAAAATTCATGCCCAGATGATGCGCTTGTTGGGTATTTTTTTCCCATTCGTTACGTTTCCTAAAATCAATACTTTCGGGAATAGTCAGAAAAGCGGTGTAGTCGCGAGTTCCATTAAATTGATGGTAATCTTGGAAGTGTTTCTTTTCGCGATTTTCCGGAGCGAACCCCCAACTGATGACCAAAGGGTCTAACTGCTCTTGAAGTGATTTTTTGACGTAGATAAAACTTGATCCTTTTGGATTCATCATCCACTTATGGCAAGCACCGACATAAAAATCAGGATCCAATTGCGTTAAATTCAAGGGTATTTGCCCAGGAGCATGTGCTCCATCAATAATGATGATTAAATTCCTTTTTCTGGCTTCGAGGATAATTTCTTCGATAGGTAAAATTAGGCCTGTAACACTGGTGATGTGAGAAATAAAAATCACCTTGGTCTTTTCAGAGTAATGTTTCCAAAAATCTGCTAAAAAAGAGGATGTATCTTTTATGGGTAAGTTAATTTCTGATTTAACGTATTTAAAATGATGTTTTTCAGCATAGTATTCCCACGTGTAATCCATGGCTCCATATTCTAGATTCGTAGTCAACACCTCACTTTGAGGGGGGAGATTTAAATTTTTAATGATGAGGTTCATCCCATAAGTTGGGTTGGTGATAAACACAAGATCTTCGGGATTGCAATGAAGATAATCACCTAGAGCTATTTTAGATTTCTCCAGCAACAAGGGTCCTTTTTCAACAATAAAATGAACAGGATCTTTTTCCATTTCATGTATGAATTCGATTTGTTTTTCCAGTATGGATTTTGGGGTCGCTCCGAATGATCCGAAATTTAAAAAAGTGATCTCTTCAGAAAGATTAAATAGTTTTTTCATAAGACAAAAAAAAAGCGGTCACCTCAGTAACCGCTTTAAAAATAACTAATTTATTTTATTGTTTAACGATGCGATAAACACCGTTCGCATTTGAATGATGTAAATTCAAGAAATATACTCCTGCCTCTGCATTTTCTAAAGAAATAGTGGTTGTATTAGTCGCGCTACCTTCTGCAACTAATCTACCTCTAGAGTCCATTAAATTGAAATCGAATGACCCCTCTAATTCAATGGTGAAAATAGCATTGGTAGGATTTGGATAAATTTCAATGGCTGCGCTCAAAATCTCTTTGATGTCCGCACAATCATTGACCGTAATGGTTACCATATCTGTATTAATACAACCATTACCATCTGTACCCGTTACCGTATAATTTGTCGTTGTGTTAGGAGTAAACGATAATCCATTCGTAATTCCATTGTTCCAAGATAAATTGGTTGCTCCAGTTGCCGTTAATGTAACGGATTGACCCAGACAAATGGTTTGGTCAACACCTGCATTCACCGTTGGTAAAGGATTAACAGTTACAGTTACTTGATCTGTATTGCTACATCCATTTGCATCCGTTCCAGTTACGGTGTAAGTGGTGGTTGCTGTTGCGCTAAAAGGAGTTCCTTGAGAAACACCATTATTCCAAATGTAAGTTGAAGCTCCTGTTCCTGTCAAGGTAACATTTGTGTTTTGACAAACCGTTTGATCCGTTCCCGCAGAAACCGTCGGAAGCGCATGATAACTTACCGTTTGGGTAGCCGATGATTGACATAATCCTACTGGAGTGGTATATTGAATGGAGTATGAGTTTCCTTGAACGCCATTACTAATGACACCCGTTGCAGGATTAATCGTAGCACCATCTGAAGGAGCTGGATTGAGTGCAAAAACACCGCCAGGAGTGACAACATTACTAATCGTATTGTTCGTGCTTCCACACCAAGGGGAAACGGTGAAGTTTGCATTGTCTACCGCATTTACCGTAACTTGTTGAGTAGATGAAGATGGACAAGCACCTCCGAATGCATATTGTACGGTATAGGTCGTTCCTAAAACACCATTGGTAATTACTCCTGTTGTCGCGTTTATGGTTGCTCCATCGGTAACTGAAGGGTTAAAGGAATAAACGCCACCACTTGTAGCAACGTTCGTTGGTCCATTTGGTGCAGCAAGACAGTAATCGTTGAATGTGAACGAAGCATTTGCTACTGGATTAACCGTTACTGTGGTATAAACCGTATTTGAACAACCTGATCCATTGGTAACAATACACGTGTATTGATTTGTCGTATTCGGGGATACGTTAATGGTTGCGGTATTTCCAATCGAAGTAGATCCGTTAAACCATTGGTAACTTGTACCTCCTGATGCTGTTAAACTGGCATTATTTCCTTGACAAATAGCCGTATTTGGGGAAACAGATGCCGTAAATGGTGTAGATGCTGCAATTGTAACAGTATAAGTGTTTTCACAATTATCACCTGTTGTGGCAACATGAACCGTATAAGTTCCTGGTGCTAAATTGGAATACGTTGTGTTTGTGGTATAATTGACCCCATCAAGACTGTAATACTTCGTGCCATTCCCTCCAGTTGCCCCTGTTATCGTAATAGTACCATTATTATTACCACAGGTAGTATTTGTTTTGGTCACGGTAGCTGATGGTTTGGCAACTACGGTAATTGGAACATATACACCGTCTGTTTTACATGAACCATCTGCAAATAGGTAAATTCTATGATTACCTGTATTTGCAAACGTGAAGGTGCCTGATGCTGAATTACTGGTGCTTATGATGGTGGTTACCGGATCATTCGTTTGGTACCAATAATAATTAGTTGTATTGGTCGAAGAAGAACCATTGTATGAAATTTCTCCACCTTGACAAATCGCAACATCCGTTAAGGTTAAATCAGCAACTGGGTCTGGACCATTTGATGTAAGTACATCAACATATAAACTTGAATTATTTCCAGCTCCAAAAAAAGCTGACATGGTATACCAAACATTATTGTATTGTACCTTACATGTATTGATTCCAGAAGCACGATTCATAGGAACCATTGCCATAACCATTGTATCTAATGGGGTTCCATAAATGTATTCAAATTCGATCCAAAATGTTCCTGTTACGGTAGGAGGAGTGGTAAAGTCAAATTCATTCCATTGATTTACACTCATATCTGCAAACAAGAATGTATCTAAAGCCATAACGGTTGTTCCAGGAGAACCTGCATTGTCATTTTTCACCCGAATTTTCATCATTCCATTTCCAGACATATCATCTGCTTGAAAAATTGGAAATCTTAAACGTCTAATTTGAGTAGTTGAAGCCGCTGTATATTTGTCTGCCCATTTTGTCATAGGGATGTTCGAGTATTTTCCTGTACCTGGTAGGTAACCAACCTCTGCAATATAGGCTGTCATCGATTCAGTTACTGGGTTGTAGTTTCTTAAGGTATCACATGCAGTTCCGGCAGCAGCTGCAACAACTTGAACATAACCTGTTTTTACCTCTGCATCAGAGCCATAACTATTACTTGCTGTTAACGTTACAGTATAAGTTCCAATGGTACTGAAGGTTTTTGTAGGGTTTTGCAACGTAGAAGCAGTTGCACCTCCACCAAAGTTCCAAGACCATCCTGTTGGAGCATTACTCGATTGATCGTAAAATGTTACGGCACCTCCAACAGGTATAATAATTGGAGATCCAATGTTAGCTGTAAAATTCGCCACTGGAGGAGCATTTACTGGATCACAAGCATCCGATAATAAAAGTGAATTTCTAATACCAGTTAAAATAGTTAACATATAGTCTGCTTGGTTTTGGGTAAACATTACCGTACAGTTACTATAGTCCATGTAGTTTTCGTATTGGGTTTGTGTCCCCCCACAAGTACTTTGATTTCCAGAACAAGATCCAGGGTAATTGAAGGAAGGACCTGCTGTATTTGGAGTGTCTCCAAAACCATCATCTAAACTACATGATCCCGATCCTCCCCAAGTATGATCTAATCCTAGATAGTGACCAATTTCATGCGTTAATACATTTTCGTTATTAACCCCTAAGTTATAGTCGATAACAATACCATCGATCGCCGCAGTGGGTAGGTAGGTTGTAGTTGGACGATAAGCATAACCAGCAACGCCTGAATTTGCGCCATTGGAGATATCACAAATCCAAACATTTAAATATTTGTTTCTATCCCAGATATCTGTACCCCCTTGAGCGGTATATTTCATTTTGTTTTCTTCGCCACCATCTGAGTTGTACCAATCTTCTGTTGTTGAAACGCGATGCACCCCAACCTCGGCTAAAGGAGTTCCATTCGGCATTTTGGTCGCCAAACAAAAATTGATATTTGCATCTGCTGGATTAAATCCGAAGCCGGTTCTTGCGTTTGCCGCATCGGTGTTCAGTAATTGATAATCTTCAACAATATCATTATAAACTTGCATGATTAATGCATTCGAAACATTTTCAGCAGGATTGTTTGGGTTATATACCACATGAAAAATAATTGGAATTGTATTTACTCCTGGAGTTTTTGCGGTTGCCGGAACACTTGGATGTGCAGCTCCATGCAAATAGGAGGAATTAAAATCTTCCAACACTCCTCTTTCCAGGTAATGCTGCGTGGTGAAATCATGCGATTTACAATTGGTTAATCCAGAACCAGAAAAGGTAACTGTTTTGGTTTCATTCGAAGGAGAGCCATTTAATGTTGCAGTTTTGAATGTGTTCTTTTGAACAGATACATGTTGCGAACCACTTAATTGCTGACCAAAAAATGAAAAAGCAGTAAAAACTGCCATAAGCAAAGTAGAACTTCGTTTCATTTTAATAGTTTTAGTGTTTTCGCAACTAAAGTACATAAAAAATTGGAAGTCAACAATCTATGGCCATAATTTTACGTCTTCTTTTTCTTCTTTTTTGCCGCAGGAAATAATACGTTGTTTAGAATTAATCGGTAACCAGGGGAATTAGGATGTAATTCTAAATCGGTTGGTGGATCGCTCACTTTGTGTTCGTAATCTTCAGGGTCATGACCTCCATAGAAAGTCCATGTTCCTTGTCCAAGTTCGCCATGAATGTATCTTGCGGTATTGATTCTTTTATTTTCCCCTAAAATTAAAACGCCGGGTTTAATGGTTTCTTTTTTGAAGTCCGTGGTTTGTCCCATAAAACCATTGATGGTTTGCGTATGATTTTGAGTAAGAATTGTGGGCACTACATCCCATTTCGCAGAAAATTCGAATAAGGTGAACTGGTCATTTTTTTCATTTAGATTATTTTGACGATGTAAATTTGTCCCATCAATATCGGAATATTCGTAAATCATTGGATTTTTCTCCAATTCAAAATTTTCAAATGCAAAGGTTTGCGAAAAATCAAGCATTTCTTGACAATTCGAACGCATTGGGTCCCCATCAAACATCGATTCGCAAATGTCTGTTTTTTGAGCTGCCAGTGCGATGTCAAATGAATCGGTTCCACTACACATGGTAAATAAAAAACCTCCACCTAACACAAATGACTTGATGTTTTGAGCGACTGCAAGTTTCAGTTGAGAAACCTTTTCAAACCCAAGAGATTTTGCGGCCAATTCTGATTGTTGCACTTGTTCTTTATACCATGGGTAGGATCTGTAATTCGCATAAAATTTACCATATTGTCCTGTAAAGTCCTCGTGGTGTAAATGCAACCAATCGTATTTAGGCAATACCCCCATGATGATTGCTGAATCGTATATTTTATCGTAAGGAATTTCTGCGTATTCCAAGACTAAAGTTACCGCATCATCCCAAGGTAATTTATTAGGTGGAGTATATACCGCCATTTTGGGTACTTTATCCAATTGCAGCGTTTCCATATTGGTTTCTGGCTGAGCAATTTCAGTTTTAATTGCACTGGATTGCCCATTACTAATTACTTGATAGCTTACCCCTCTAATTTTTAACTCTTCTTCGATGAGCGCCATTTGTGGCATTAAAAAGGAGCCGCCTCGATAGTTTAATAACCATTCAATTGAAATTTCCTTTTCTAACACCCAAAAAGCAATCCCATAAGCTTTTAAATGGTTTTTTTGCGTTTCATCCATTGGAATTAACAATTGAGATGCATTTGCCATTTTCACCAATGACAGCAAAACCATTAAAAAAAAGATTTTTTTAGACATATTTAGAATGGTGGTGTATCTTGATAATTGTCGTTAAATTCATCCAAATCGTTGGAGTCATTCATTTTACTCTGTAATGTATAGGAGTTTGTATCTGATTCAAACTCATGGTTGGTTGCCATGTGTTGGTGAGCAGGAATATGTTGGTCATTTTGATAGTTATCCATGTTTTCAAAGCGAGCAAATTCACCTACAAATCGAAGTTTTACATTTTCCAACGAACCATTTCTATGTTTTGCGATGATGATTTCGCCCACACCTTGATTGGAATTTCCATCTTCATCTTGAAGAAATCCATAATATTCTGGACGATAAATGAAGGAAACAATATCTGCATCTTGCTCAATTGCTCCTGACTCCCTTAAATCGGATAGCATTGGACGTTTATCGCCTCCTCTAGTTTCAACCGAACGACTCAACTGAGACAATGCTATAATTGGAACATTAAGTTCTTTTGCAATTTCTTTAATGGATCTCGAAATAGAGGAGATTTCTTGCTCTCTGTTTCCTGAACCTTTTGAACCTCCAGCAGTCATCAATTGAAGGTAGTCGATAATCACCATTTGAATATCGTACTGTAATTTTAATCGGCGACACTTGGCTCTTAAATCAAAGATGCTTATCCCAGGAGTATCATCTATATATATAGGTGCTGTTGAAAGTTTGGTGATTCTGGAATGCAATTGTTGAAATTCATGGTCTTTTAAATCTCCTTTTCTCAACTTTTCAGCACTGAGTCTGGCTTCACTGGCAATTAAACGTTTAACAAGTTGCACAGAAGACATCTCGAGCGAGAAAACGGCCACACCCATTCCGTGATCCACTGCTGTATTTCTCGCCATCGATAAAACAAACGCCGTTTTACCCATCGCAGGACGAGCCGCAATAACGATCATGTCGGAACGTTGCCATCCGGCAGTTACCTTATCCAATTCGAAAAACCCGGTCGGTACTCCAGATATACCATCTGTATTTTGAGAAGCTTTTTCAATTTCTTCGATGGCTTGTCGAACCACATTTTGCATGGTGTCGACATTTTTACCCATATTTTTTTCAGCGATTTTGAAAAGTTCTCCCTCGGCTTTATTTAATACATCAAACACGTCATTGGTTTCATCATAAGCTTCACGAATCACTTCGCTGCTCATGCGTATTAATTCTCGCTTAATGAATTTCTCTGAAATGATTCTTGCATGGTATTCGATATGCGCAGTGGACGAAACCCTTCCTGTTAACAAGGACAAATAGGCCGCACCTCCTGAAGCTTCCAATTCACCTTTTTGTCGAAGCTTCTCGCTAACGGTAATTAAATCAATAGGACTGGAAGATCCAAAAAGTTCTCGAATAGCGTTATAAATGTATTGATGTTTTGGATCGTAAAAACTTTGAGGATGAAGCATGTCAATCGTATCGGTAACCGCGTTCTTCTCCAGCATCATTGCCCCCAAAACTGCTTGCTCAATATCCACCGATTGTGGTGGGATTTTACCTAACTCTTGCATTAAATTTGCTGCAGTTCTCGGTCTTCCTACTTGTTTTTTATTCTCTAAACTACCATTTTCCATACTTAAACAAAGATAGTAAAGACTTCCTATAAACTAAAAAAGTAACTGCTTAATTCATTAAAAAGATGTTAATAGATGTTATTAACAATTGTTAATATCTATCTTTGCCGCATGCACAAGGAAGTAAAAATAACCGGCGATGGATCAAAAACCATTTACCTTCCGGAATGGGATGAAGTTTACCATTCAAGTCATGGTGCATTGAACGAGGCATTGCATGTCTTTGTGGAACATGGTTTGAAATGTGTCCAAAAATCTTCATTCCAAGTATTCGAGATGGGCTTTGGAACAGGCTTAAATGCTTTGCTTACCTATCAATTTGCATTAAATCATTTAAAAACCATTGAGTACACCGGCGTTGAAGCTTTTCCTTTAGCTAAGGAGCTTTGGTCGCAACTGGGGTATGAGTTGCTCTTTGATGAAGCATTTGCCAAGACTTTTCATCAAATGCATAATACTCCTTGGAACGAAAGGGTCAATTTTAATGATTCATTCCTCTTCACGAAGTTTGCAGAAAAAATAGAAAACATGGAATTGCCATCGGATCAATTCGATGTAATCTTTTACGATGCTTTTGGGCCTCGAGTCCAATCTGAATTATGGAGTATAGCGTTATTTCAAAAGATGTTTCGTTCATTAAAATATGATGGGTTTTTAGTTACCTATTGTGCAAAGGGAGAGGTGAAGCGCAATTTAAAGGCTGCTGGATTTCAGGTAGAAGCTTTGCCTGGTCCTCCTGGAAAAAGAGAGATGACTAGAGCTTGGAAAAAGGCTTCATTTTAAATCTCCACATAAAATTGTTAATAAATCGCACTTTTTTTTGATAACTTATTGGTTTATAAAATAAATTGTCTATCTTTGCACCCCTCAAAGTGCGTTTGGGGTATTTATTTATTTATTAAAATTAAGAGTATTTTATGCCAACTATCCAACAATTAGTTCGCAAAGGAAGAACTGCGGTAGTCAAAAAAAGTAAGTCTGCTGCACTTGATTCTTGCCCTCAGAAAAAAGGGGTATGCGTTAGGGTTTACACAACCACTCCTAAAAAACCGAACTCTGCAATGCGTAAAGTTGCAAGGGTGAGATTAACCAATGGTAAAGAGGTTAATGCTTACATCGGTGGTGAAGGACACAATTTACAAGAACACTCATTAGTCTTAGTGCGAGGAGGAAGAGTAAAAGATCTTCCAGGTGTACGTTACCACATTGTTCGTGGTGCTGAAGACACTGCTGGTGTTGAAGGAAGAACACAACGCCGTTCGAAATACGGAACAAAAAGACCTAAGCAAAAATAATATTAAAGCTTTTAAGCAATGAGAAGAAGAAAAGCCAAAAAGAATCCTATACTTCCAGATCCAAGATTTAATGAAGTATTAGTAACCAAGTTCGTTAACAATTTAATGTACGATGGTAAAAAAAGTTTAGCATTCAAAATTTTCTACGATGCCATTGAAATGGTAGATAAAAAAATTGAAGATGTAGATGGATTAGATGTGTGGAAAAAAGCATTGGAAAACGTTACGCCAAGCGTAGAGGTAAGATCTCGTCGTGTTGGAGGGGCAACATTCCAAATTCCTACTCCAGTTCGTGAGGATAGAAAAAATTCACTTGCTATGAAATGGTTAATTGGTTATTCTCGTAAAAGAAACGAGAAAACAATGGCTGGTAAATTAGCTGCTGAAATCATCGCTGCTTCTAAAGAAGAGGGAGCTGCATTCAAAAAGAAAGAAGATACATTAAGAATGGCTGAGGCAAACAAAGCGTTCTCACATTTCAGATTTTAATCGATTATGGCAAGAGATCTTAAATTTACAAGAAACATTGGTATTGCTGCTCACATTGATGCAGGAAAAACAACCACTACAGAGCGTATTTTATATTACGGAGGGGTTAACCATAAAATTGGTGAGGTTCACGACGGTGGTGCAACTATGGACTGGATGGAGCAAGAGCAAGAGCGTGGAATTACCATTACTTCTGCTGCAACGACCTTAAACTGGAACTATCGTGGTCAACAATACCACATGAACATTATTGATACCCCAGGACACGTTGACTTTACTGTTGAGGTGAATCGATCTTTACGTGTATTGGACGGTTTAGTGTTTTTATTTTCAGCAGTGGATGGGGTTGAGCCTCAATCTGAAACAAACTGGAGATTAGCAAACAATTATAACGTTCCAAGAATTGGTTTCGTTAATAAAATGGACCGTCAAGGTGCTGATTTCTTGAATGTATGTAAGCAAGTGAAAGATATGTTAGGTAGCCACGCGTTACCTTTACAATTGAACATTGGTGCAGAAGATACATTTAAAGGAGTAGTAGATTTAATTAACTGGAAAGGTATTGTTTGGAATGAAGAAGACCAAGGGATGACTTTTCAAGAAGTTGAAATTCCAGCTGATATCCTTGACGAAGCAACTCAATTACGTGAAGAATTGTTAGAAGCAGTTGCTGAGTTTGACGATACATTAATGGAAAAATATTTCGAAGATCCAGAATCTTTAACAGAGCGTGAAATTTTAGATGCATTAAGAGAAGCAACCATTTCTGGTAAAGTAGTACCAATGATGTGTGGTTCTGCATTTAAAAACAAAGGTGTTCAAGCGATGTTGGATATGGTAATGGAAATTCTTCCTTCTCCATTAGACGTTGAAGCAATTGTAGGTACTAATCCTAAAACAGATGCTGAGGAAAAACGTAAACCTTCATTTGACGAGCCATTTGCAGGTTTAGCATTTAAAATTGCAACTGACCCTTATGTTGGTCGTTTATGTTTTACTCGTGCTTATTCTGGTAAATTGCCAGCTGGTTCTTATGTTTTAAATACAAGAACAAACAATAAAGAGCGTATTTCTCGTATCTTCCAAATGCATGCTAACAAACAAAATCAAATTGATGAGTTAGGAGCTGGAGATATTGGAGCTTTAGTTGGTTTTAAAGATATCCGTACAGGAGATACTTTATGTGCTGAAAATGCGCCAATCGTTTTAGAATCTATGAAATTCCCTGATCCAGTTATCGGAATTGCAATTGAGCCTAAAACACAAGCAGATCAAGATAAATTAGGTGTAGGACTTAACAAATTAGCTGAAGAGGATCCAACTTTCCGTGTGAATACAGACGAGGAATCTGGACAAACCATTATTTCAGGTATGGGTGAGTTACACTTAGAGATTATCGTTGACCGTTTGAAAAGAGAGTTCAAAGTTGAGGTTAACCAAGGAGCACCTCAAGTATCTTATAGAGAGAACATCACAACAGCTATTGATCACAGAGAAGTGTACAAAAAACAATCTGGAGGTCGTGGTAAATTTGCGGACATCGTGGTTAAAATTTCTCCACAAAATGATCCAGAAAAAACTGGATTAGAATTCATCAACTCAATTAAAGGTGGTAACATTCCAAGAGAGTTTATTCCTTCAGTTGAGAAAGGTTTCAAAGAGTCTATGAAAAATGGTGTCTTAGCAGGTTTCCCTGTAGATGCAATGAAAGTAGAGTTAGTAGATGGATCTTTCCACGCTGTCGATTCTGATTCATTATCTTTTGAGTTATGTGCAAAAATGGCGTATAAAGCGGCATTGAAAAGTGCAAAACCTATTTTGTTAGAGCCAATCATGAAAATGGAAGTGGTTACACCTGAAGAAAACATGGGTGATATCGTTGGTGACTTAAACAGAAGAAGAGGGGTAATCAGAGGAATGGATGATAAAGCAGGTTCTAAAGTAGTGAAAGCAGACGTTCCATTATCAGAAATGTTTGGATATGTTACACAATTAAGAACGCTTTCTTCTGGACGCGCTAGTTCATCTATGGAGTTTTCACATTTCGCAGAAGCTCCTAAAAATGTTGCCGACGAAGTGGTAGCTAAATCAAATGGTAAAGTTTCAGCTTAATATTTATTATAATGAGCCAAAAAATTAGAATTAAATTAAAATCATACGATCACAACTTGGTTGATAAATCAGCTGAGAAAATCGTTAAAACAGTTAAAACAACTGGAGCTGTAGTGAGTGGTCCAATTCCATTGCCTACACACAAGAGAATTTATACCGTATTAAAATCTCCGCATGTTAACAAAAAAGCGCGTGAGCAGTTTGAATTATGTTCATACAAGCGTTTGTTAGATATTTACAGTTCTTCTTCTAAGACTGTAGATGCGCTAATGCGTTTAGAGTTACCTAGTGGGGTTGACGTAGAAATAAAAGTTTAATTATATAATCTAGTAAAGTATGCCAGGAATAATTGGTAAAAAAATCGGAATGACTAGCATCTACAGTGCCGAGGGTAAGGCAACACCATGCACAGTGATAGAAGCTGGTCCTTGTGTAGTAACGCAAGTTAAAACACAAGACCGAGATGGTTACGAAGCGGTTCAATTAGGATTTGGAGAGCGTAAAGAAAAAAACACTCCCAATGCCATGAAAGGTCACTTCAAAAAAGCAAATACAACTCCAAAAGCTAAATTAGTGGAGTTCAAAGGCTTTGATACCTTAAATCTCGGTGATGTAGTTAACGTTGATCTCTTCGAGGAAGGTGAGTTCGTTAGCGTAGTAGGAACTTCAAAAGGAAAAGGATTCCAAGGGGTTGTGAAAAGACACAATTTTGGTGGTGTAGGTCAAGCTACCCATGGTCAGCACAATCGTTTGAGAGCTCCAGGTTCTATTGGTGCTTGTTCATATCCAGCACGTGTATTCAAAGGAATGCGTATGGCTGGACAAATGGGTAACAAACGTGTAAACGTTGAGAACTTAGAAATTTTGAAAGTTTTAGCTGACAGAAATTTATTAATAGTGAAAGGATCTATCCCAGGATCTAAAGGTTCAACCGTAACAATTGTGAAATAATGGAAGTAAAAGTATTTGACGCGCAAGGTAAAGCGACATCTAAGAAGGTAACGCTTTCAGATTCAGTTTTTGGAATTGAACCAAATGATCACGCTATTTATTTAGATGTTAAACAGCATTTAGCAAATCGTCGCCAAGGAACACACAAAGCGAAAGAAAGAGCTGAAATTGCTGGTTCAACTAAGAAAATTAAAAAACAAAAAGGTACAGGTGGAGCCAGAGCTGGTAACATTAAATCCGGTACTCGTGTAGGTGGTGGACGTATTTTCGGACCAAGACCTAGAAATTATCATTTCAAATTAAATGTGAAATTAAAGCGTTTAGCTAGAAAATCTGCTTTTGCTTATAAAGCACAAAATGACGGTCTTTTGGTTTTAGAAGACATTAATTTTGACAATGCGAAAACGAAAGATTTCAAAGCACTTTTAGCTTCATTGAATTTGGAAAATGAAAAAGTGTTAATGATCTTGGGAGATAAAAACGATAACGTTTATTTATCTTCTCGAAACTTAAGTAGAGTAAAAGTAGTTACTGCTGATACATTCAATACATTCGATGTATTAAATGCGAAGAAAGTAGTTTTAGCTACAAGTTCAATTGAAGTTATCGAAAAGATTTTAAATTAATTGAAAATGAGAACAATTATCAAAAAGCCAATCATTACCGAGAAAGCAACGGGTCAAACTGAAAAGTTTAATCGTTTTTCTTTCGCTGTAGATAGAACGGCTAACAAATTGGAAATAAAAAAAGCTGTCGAGAAGATGTACGGTGTATCATTAATTGATGTTCGTACCATGAATTATGGCGGTGGTAAATCCTCTGTTAAATATACTAACAAAGGTATCGTTGAGCAACCAAGTAAGCAGTGGAAAAAAGCTGTAGTTACGGTTGCAGATGGAGAAACGATTGATTTATTTAATAACTTTTAAGTAGTTTAAGAAAATGGGTCTTAAAAAATTCAAGCCTATCACTCCAGGGCAAAGACACAAAATCAACAGTGATTATTCTGAAATCACAACGAATGTTCCTGAAAAGAGCTTAGTTGCGCCGATGAAGAAATCAGGTGGTCGTAACAACGACGGTAGAATGACAATGCGCTACGTAGGTGGTGGTCACAAACAAAAATACCGTATTGTTGATTTTAAAAGAGAAAAGCATGGTGTACCTGCTACGGTTAAAACGATCGAGTATGATCCAAATCGTACAGCACACATTGCATTATTGGTATACGCTGATGGAGAAAAGCGTTATATCATCGCTCCTAACGGTTTAAAAGTTGGCGACAAAGTAGAAGCAGGAAAAGATGCTGCTCCGAACGTTGGTAACACACTTTATTTAAGTGATATTCCATTAGGTACTGTAATTCATAACATTGAATTAAAACCTGGTAAAGGTGGTGCTATTGCTCGTGGAGCTGGTACTTACGCTCAATTAAACGCTCGTGATGGTCGTTATGCAATTGTTAAAATGCCTTCTGGTGAAACTAGAATGATCTTAACTACTTGTATGGCTACTATTGGATCTGTTTCGAATGCTGAACATAACTTAGTGGTATCAGGTAAAGCTGGTCGCTCTCGTTGGTTAGGTCGTCGTCCACGTGTTCGTGGTGTGGTTATGAACCCGGTTGATCACCCAATGGGTGGTGGTGAAGGTAGAAATGCCGGAGGTCACCCTCGTTCACGTAATGGTGTACCTGCTAAAGGTTACAAAACACGTGACAAGAAAAAGTATTCAGATAAGTTTATCATCGAAAGAAGAAAAAAATAAGTAGGATATGAGTCGTTCGTTGAAGAAACCACCGTTTGTTCATTATAAATTAATGAAAAGAGTGGATGATGCACAAGCATCAAATAGCAAAGCGGTAATCAAAACGTGGTCTAGAGCGTCTACAATAACGCCTGATTTCGTAGGATTAACATTTGCAGTACATAATGGTAATAAGTTTATTCCTGTATTCGTAACTGAGAATATGGTAGGTCACAAATTGGGAGAATTCTCTCCAACGCGTAACTTCCGTGGCCATGGTGGGAATAAAAAGGATAAAAAACGTTAGAATTTAAATAGCAAAGTCATGGGTGCTAGAAAGAAAATAAGAGCTGAGAAATTAAAGGCTGAGAAATCAACACTTGCAATTGCAAGATTGAATGACTCGCCGATTGCTCCAAGAAAGATGAGATTAGTTGCAGATCTTGTAAGGGGAGTGGAAGTAAATAAAGCTCTAAATATATTGCAACATAACGCTAAAGATGCGTCTACAAGCTTGGGTAAATTGTTGCGTTCTGCAATTGCAAATTGGGAACAAAAGAATGAAGGCAAAAGCATTGAAGAAGAAACATTAATCGTTCGTTCTATTGAAGTAGGCGGAGGACCAATGTTAAAAAGAATTCAAGCTGCTCCTCAAGGTAGAGCTCATCGAGTTAGAAAAAGATCAAACCACGTTACCATTGTTGTAGATGGTGCTAAATAAGTTAGGATAATGGGACAAAAGACAAATCCAATAGGAAATAGATTAGGTTTCATCCATGGATGGGATTCTAATTGGTATGGTGGAGATGATTATAAGGATAAAATCGTTGAAGACGATAAAATCCGTAGATATCTTCGCGCTCGTTTATCTAGAGCTAGTATTTCAAAAATTATCATTGAAAGAACGCTTAAATTGGTTACTGTTACAATCAACACAGCTCGTCCTGGGGTGATTATTGGTAAAGGTGGTCAAGAAGTAGATAAATTAAAAGAAGAGTTAAAGAAAATTACGAAAAAAGAGATTCAAATCAACATTTTCGAGGTGAAACGTCCAGAATTGGATGCTCGATTAGTAGCTGATGGAATCGCTCGTCAATTAGAGGCTCGTATTTCTTTTAGAAGAGCTATTAAAATGGCAATCGCGAGTACAATGCGCATGGGAGCTGAAGGAATTAAAGTTAAAATTTCCGGACGTTTAAATGGTGCAGAGATGGCTCGTTCAGAGATGTACAAAGATGGACGTACTCCGTTACATACGTTCAGAGCTGACATCGATTATGCAATTTCTGAAGCACACACGACTTACGGTCGTTTGGGTATCAAAGTGTGGATATGCAAAGGTGAAGTTTTCGGAAAACGCGATCTTTCTCCAAATGTTGGAATGGCTGCAGCGGCTGCTAAAGGTGGTGCGCAAGGTGGTAGAAAACCAATGGGAGGAAAAAGAAAGAAAAAATAATTTGAAAGTAAAATTTACAGAAGATGTTACAGCCAAAAAGAACCAAATTTAGAAGAGTACAGAAAGGAAGAAATAGAGGTATGGCCCAAAGAGGTAGTACTGTTGCTTTCGGATCTTTCGGTCTAAAAACTTTGGAGCCTGGATGGATCACATCACGCCAAATCGAAGCGTCTCGTATCGCCGTAACCCGATACATGAAACGTGAAGGTAAAGTGTGGATCCGTATTTTCCCTGACAAACCAGTTACCTCTAAACCAGCTGAGGTAAGGATGGGTAAAGGAAAAGGAGCTCCAAGTCACTGGGTAGCAGTAGTAAAACCAGGTCGTATCTTGTTTGAAGCGGATGGTGTGCCTTACGAAATTGCTAAAGAAGCAATGCGTTTAGCAGCTCAAAAGTTACCTGTAAAATGCAAATTCATTGTCCGCAATGATTATGTTGTACCAGGAAAATAGTATTTAATTATGAAGCAGCAAGAAATCACAAAATTATCAGTGGAAGACGTAAAGAATAGAATTTCTGACTTTTCTGATCAATTGGCAAAAATGAAATTGACGCACGTTGTAGCGCCAATGGAAAATCCAATTCAAATTCGTAAAGTTAGAAAAACGATTGCTCGTTTGAAAACTGAATTAACTAAACGTGAAGCGCAAGCTTAGTTGCTTGTTTAAAAAAAAAATTAGCTTGATATGGAAAAGCGTAATTTAAGAAAAGAAAGAATCGGTGTTGTTACTAGCGATAAAATGCAGAAATCTATTGTAGTTTCTGTAGAAAGAAAAGTAAAACATGCGAAATATGGTAAGTTCGTAAAAAAAACTACTAAATTTGTAGCCCATGATGAAAATAACGATTGTAACATTGGTGACACCGTTAAAATCATGGAAACTCGTCCTTTGAGTAAATCAAAGAATTGGAGATTAGTAGAAATTATTGAAAGAGCTAAATAGTTTTAGTAATGATACAAACAGAATCAAGACTTGCAGTAGCAGATAACTCAGGAGCAAAAGAAGTATTAGTGATCCGTGTTTTAGGTGGAACTAGACGTCGTTATGCGTCCGTTGGAGATAAAATCGTAGTTGCTGTTAAGAGCGCAATGCCCTCTGGAGCCGTAAAAAAAGGAACGGTTGCCAAGGCGGTTATAGTAAGAACCAAAAAAGAAGTACGTCGTGCGGATGGTTCATACATTCGTTTTGATGATAACGCTTGCGTTATCTTAAATCAAGCGGGTGAAATGAGAGGAACTCGTATCTTCGGCCCTGTGGCCAGAGAACTTAGAGAGAATAACTATATGAAAGTTGTTTCACTTGCCCCTGAAGTACTTTAAAATTGAATGTTATGCAACAGAAATTACACATTAAAGTAGGTGACACCGTGAAGATTATTAGCGGTGAATCTAAAGGTCAGGAAGGAAAAATTCTTACGATTGATAGAAAAAAAATGAGAGCGATTGTAGAGGGTGTTAACTTAGTGAAAAAACACGCTAAGCCATCTGCATCAAATCCAGAGGGTGGAATTATTGAAATGGAAGCAGGAATTCATGTTTCTAACTTAATGATTGTAACTAAATCGGGTGCTTCTCGTATCGGTCGTAAAGAAGATAGTAAAGGAAAATTAGTACGTTATTCAAAAAAGTCAGGCGAGGAGATTAAATAATGAGTTATACACCAAGACTTAAGGAAAAGTATAGTGCAGAGATTATTCCTGCACTAACTGAAAAGTTCGGATACAAGACTGTTATGCGTGTACCGAAACTTACAAAAATTGTTTTAAGCCAAGGAATGGGAGACGCTGTTGCTGATAAAAAATTGATCGACAGTGCTGTTCAAGATTTAACTAAGATTGCAGGTCAAAAAGCTGTAACTACTAATTCTAAGAAGGATATCTCTAACTTTAAATTAAGAAAGGGAATGCCAATTGGAACAAAAGTTACATTGAGAGGTGATAGAATGTACGATTTTTTAGATCGACTTTTATCCGTATCTTTGCCGAGAACTAGAGATTTTAGAGGGATTAATCCTAAAGGTTTCGACGGTAGAGGTAATTTTAACCTTGGAATTAAAGAACATATCATTTTCCCTGAAATTGATATTGATAAAGTTAACCGTATCTTAGGAATGGATATTACTTTCGTTACAACCGCAGAAAGCGATGAAGAAGGTAAAGCTTTACTAGATGCATTTGGGTTCCCATTTATTAAAAAGTAAGAAATAATGGCTAAAGAATCAATGAAAGCGCGTGAGCGCAAAAGAGAAAGAATGGTTGCAAGATATGCAAAGAAGCGTGAGGAGTTAACAAAAGTGTTAAAATCTACAGATGCTTCTGAGGATGTACTAGCGGCTAAATGGGATGCAATGATGGCACTACAAAAAATGCCAGCTAATTCTTCTAAAGTTCGTGTTCACAACCGTTGTGGTTTAACTGGACGTCCAAGAGGATATATGCGTCAGTTTGGTCTTTCAAGGGTAACCTTCCGTGAAATGGCTTTGTCTGGACAAATCCCAGGCGTTAAAAAAGCAAGTTGGTAATTAAGTAAAATAGGAAAAAAATATTATGACTACAGATCCTATAGCAGATTTTTTAACCCGTATTCGTAACGCAAGTTCAGCGGGTTTGAAAATCGTAGAAATCCCAGGTTCAAATGTAAAACGTGCAATGGCACAAATTTTATTTGATCAAGGTTATATCACAAATTACAAATTTGAAGATGATAACAAGCAAGGAATTATTAAAATCGCTTTAAAGTACAATCCTTCAACTAAAGTTCCTGCAATTACTAAATTGCAAAGAGCTTCTAGACCAGGATTACGTAAATATAGCGGAGCTGTTGAAATGCCAAGAGTATTAAACGGTTTAGGAATTGCAATTGTATCTACTTCAAAAGGTGTAATTACTGATAAAGAAGCAAGAAAATTAAACATCGGCGGAGAAGTTCTTTGCTATGTATATTAATCGTTAATTAGATTTAGAATGTCAAGGATAGGAAAATCCCCAGTAAACATCCCGAGTGGAGTAGACGTAAAGTTAAACGGTAACGTTGTTACTGTTAAGGGTCCTAAAGGTGAGTTGACGCAAGAAATTGATTCTTGTGTTACTTTAAATTTAGAGGACAATATAATAACTTTCAACCGCGAATCAGACGCCCCTGCTCACCGTGCAAAGCATGGTTTATACCGCGCTTTATTGCAGAACATGGTGGTAGGCGTTTCAGAAGGGTACAAGAAGGAATTAGAAGTAATTGGAGTAGGATACCGTGCTACTGCAACTGGACAACAGTTGGAGTTAGCGTTAGGTTATTCTCACGCAATTATTCTTGAATTCCCGAAAGAAATTAAGGTATCTGCAGACACCCAAAAAGGAAAGGCACCTATCGTAACGCTTGAGTCGTACGATAAACAACTTTTGGGCCAGGCCGCTGCCAAAATTAAATCCCTACGTAAGCCAGAACCGTATAAAGGTAAAGGTATCCGTTTCGTTGGTGAAGAAATTAGAAGAAAAGCTGGTAAATCTGCAGGTAAAAAATAATTAAGTTATGGCATTTAGTAAAGTAAATAGAAGAGCAAAAATTAAAAGAAGAATCAGAAAGAAAATTTCTGGAACTTCTTCGGTGCCTCGTCTAACAGTATTCCGTAGTAATAAACAAATCTATGCTCAAATAATTGATGATTTGAACGGAGTTACATTAGCATCGGCTTCCTCTTATAATAACAAAGCAGTTGAAAAGAAAACGAAAGTTGAACAAGCTGCGGTGATCGGAAAAGAGGTGGCAGAAAAAGCATTAAAAGCGGGTATTGAATCTGTTGTGTTTGATCGTAACGGATATTTATACCACGGAAGAGTAAAATCATTAGCTGACTCTGCTAGAGAAGGCGGTTTAAAATTTTAAAAAATGGCAGCACAAAATTTGAATAGAGTAAAATCTGCAGATATAGAGTTAAAGGATAAACTCGTTGCTGTAAATCGTGTAACTAAAGTGACCAAAGGTGGTCGTACTTTTAGTTTTTCTGCCATTGTGGTAGTAGGTGACGAAAACGGAATCGTTGGACATGGTTTAGGAAAGGCAAAAGAGGTAACAGAAGCAATTACTAAAGGAATCGATGATGCAAAGAAAAATTTGATCAAAGTTCCAATTTTAAGAGGTACTGTGCCACATTCTCAAAAAGGTAAATTCGGCGGTGCTGAAGTTTTATTGAAACCTGCAACAGTCGGTACAGGAGTAATCGCAGGTGGTGCGATGCGTGCTGTATTAGAAAGTGTTGGTGTTCACAACGTACTTGCTAAATCGCAAGGGTCTTCAAATCCTCACAATGTGGTTAAAGCTACAATTGATGCATTATCTCAAATGAGAGATGCGATTTCTGTTGCTAAACAAAGAGGGATTACGTTGGATAAAGTGTTTAACGGTTAATATATTTGAAGATGGCTACAATTAAAATCAAGCAAGTAAAAAGCGCAATTAAACGTCCAGCTGATCAAAAAGCTACGATTAAAGCGCTAGGATTTAGAAAGTTGAATCAAACTGTTGAAAAAGAGGTGACTCCTCAAATCCTAGGTATGGTGAAAAAGGTACAACATCTTATTCAAGTTGTTGAGTAAAACTTAAAAATCGAATCGATATGAATTTACATAATTTAACTCCTGCACAAGGGTCCGTTAAAAAAGAGAAAAGAATCGCACGTGGACAAGGATCTGGTCACGGTGGAACTTCAACTCGTGGACACAAAGGAGCAAAATCAAGATCAGGTTATAAAACTAAAATAGGTTTCGAAGGTGGTCAAATGCCATTACAAAGACGAGTACCTAAATTTGGTTTCAAAAACATCAATCGCGTTGAGTACAAAGCGATTAATTTAGATATTATTCAATCTTTAATTGACCGTAAGCAAGTGACTGAAATCACTCCTGAGGTATTAATGGAGAATGGTTTAGTATCTAGAAACGAATTAGTTAAGATATTGGGTAGAGGCGAATTGAAAACTAAGGTAAATGTAACAGCTCACAAATTTTCAACATCTGCAAAGTCAGTTATTGAAGGTCAAGGTGGGAATTGTTCAGAAATCTAATTAAATTTGCCAATATTTAATTCAAATGAAACGTTTTATACAAAATATAAAAAACATCTGGAAAGTTGAAGAACTTCGTAAAAGAATCCTTCTAACGCTAGGACTTATCCTAGTTTATCGAATTGGGTCTTTTATCATTCTTCCTGGAGTGAATTATACGGCATTGACACAAGCACAAGCGGCTGGAGGGCAAAACGCCCTCGAGACGCTTTTGTCTTTGTTCTCTGGTGGTGGTTTCACAAATGCTTCGGTGATGGCCTTAGGGATCATGCCGTATATTAGTGCATCCATCATTATGCAACTTTTAGGAATGGCTGTACCAGCGGTTCAAAAAATGCAAAACGAAGGAGAGTCCGGACGAAAAAGAATTAATAATTATACACGTATTCTTACAATTCTGATTTGTGCAGCTCAAGCGCCTAGTTATTTGACACTTTATGTTGAAAGTAAAGGGGCTATGCCAGCTGACGCTTCCACACTATGGTGGACACAAACGATTTTAGTACTTGTTGCTGGATCTATGTTTGCTGTTTGGTTAGGAGAGCGCATCACGGATAAAGGTGTTGGAAACGGTATCTCTTTGTTAATTACAGTGGGAATTCTTGCAAGATTACCTGAGGCATTTACAGCTGAAATTGGTTTTGCATGGGAGACTGGAAACTTAATCAAAATTGTATTAGAAATCGTAGCATTTATGTTAGTGGTTTTAGCAACAATTTTGATCGTTCAAGGTGTTCGTAAAATTCCATTAAATACTGCAAAGAGAGTTGTTGGTTCACGCGCTGTTGATGAGCAAGGTGCTAGAAACTATTTACCAATCAAAGTAAACGCAAGTGGGGTAATGCCAATCATTTTTGCTCAAGCAATTATGACTATTCCTGTCATGTTCTTCGCAAACAGCAAAGAAGGAGGAGGTTTTATTCAATCAATTCTTGGTGACGTTTATGGTTTTGGATATAACATGCTTTTAGTTGTGTTAATTATAGTTTTTACGTACTTTTACACCGCAATTATGATTAACCCGAAGAAAATTGCAGATGATTTGAAGAAAAGTGGTGGTTTTATTCCAGGTGTTCGACCAGGAGATGAAACTGCAGATTACATCGATACTTTAGTGTCGCGTATTACTTTTCCAGGATCTTTGTTTTTAGCATTGATCGCGATTATTCCTTCCATTGCTCGTTTAGCTGGAGTGAATGATGCGTTCGCTATGTTCTTTGGAGGTACATCCATATTAATTATGGTTGGGGTTGTTTTAGACACCTTACAACAAATTGAAACTTATTTATTAAATCGTCACATGGATGGATTAATGGATGGATCAAAAGTGAGAGGTAGAAGAAGTGCTAACGAATTATCAGGAATGTAATGGCTAAGCAATCTTCAATTGAACAAGATGGAGTAATTATCGAGGCGCTTTCTAACGCTATGTTTAGAGTAGAATTAGAAAATGGTCACGTAATTACCGCACATATTTCAGGAAAAATGAGAATGTTTTACATTAAAATTCTTCCTGGCGACAGAGTTAAAGTTGAAATGTCTCCTTACGATTTATCAAAAGGTAGAATTTCATTCAGGTATAAATAGGATAATTCCTTAAAATAAAAAAGATGAAAGTAAGAGCATCAGTTAAAAAACGTACTGCAGATTGCAAGATCGTTAAGAGAAAAGGAAGAGTTTATGTGATTAACAAAAAGAATCCTAAACTTAAACAAAGACAAGGGTAATATTTTAAAAGTATGGCACGTATTGCAGGTATAGATTTACCAAAAAACAAGAGAGGTGTAATCGGTTTGACTTACATCTATGGTATCGGAAGAAGTACTTCAGCGAAAGTATTAAGAGATAACGGTATCGACGAAAACATTAAAGTTCAAGATTGGAATGATGACCAATTAGGAGCTATTCGTAACGCTATCAACGAAATTAAAGTTGAAGGAGCTTTACGTTCAGAGGTTCAATTAAACATCAAACGATTGATGGATATTGGATGTACTCGTGGAATTCGTCACAGAGCTGGTTTACCATTAAGAGGTCAAAGAACCAAAAACAACTCTCGTACAAGAAAAGGTAAAAGAAAAACTGTTGCTAACAAGAAAAAAGCAACTAAATAATAAGTAAGTAAGATGGCAAAGTCTAATCAAAAAAAGAAGAAGATTGTCAAAGTAGATGCAATGGGTGAAGCGCATATTCAAGCTACCTTCAACAATGTCATTATTTCTTTGACAAATAATGCAGGACAAGTAATTTCTTGGTCGTCTGCTGGGAAAATGGGCTTCAGAGGTTCTAAAAAGAACACTCCTTATGCTGCGCAGATTTCTGCGGAAGATGCAGCTAAAGAAGCACATGACTTCGGATTACGTAGAGTACGTGTATTTGTAAAAGGTCCAGGAGCAGGACGTGAGTCTGCGATCCGTTCTTTACACAATGCAGGAATTGAAGTAACAGAAATTATCGACGTGACGCCGATGCCGCACAACGGTTGTCGTCCGCCGAAAAAGAGAAGAGTATAATCAACGAGGAACCAGATTATCGAAGGAAAGCCTTAATTCATAATCCCTCATAAAATTTAAACAATGGCAAGATACACAGGTCCAAAATCAAAAATTGCTCGTCGTTTCAAAGATCCTATCTTTGGACCAGACAAAGCATTAGACAAAAGAAGCTACGGTCCAGGACAACATGGTCCTAATAAAAGACGTGGTGGTAAACAATCCGAGTATGCAATTCAGTTAGGTGAAAAGCAAAAAGCTAAGTATACTTACGGAATTTTAGAGCGTCAATTCTCTAACTTATTCCAACAAGCATCTCGAATGAAAGGTATTACAGGTGAGAACTTACTACAATTATGTGAGGCTCGTTTAGATAACACCGTTTATCGTTTAAGTATTGCTCCAAGTAGAAGAGCGGCTCGTCAATTAGTTTCTCACAGACACATTACGGTGAATGGAGAATTAGTAAACGTTCCTTCTTATACTTTACAACCAGGAGATGTAGTTAGCGTACGTGAAAAATCAAAATCGCTTGAAGCTATTACTAATTCAGTAGCATCTTCAAACAAATCATACGATTGGTTAGATTGGAATTCAGCATCATTAACAGGTAAGTTCTTAAATGCTCCTTCTCGTGAAATGATTCCTGAAAACATCAAGGAACAACTTATCGTCGAATTATATTCTAAATAACAAACACTAACATGGCTATTCTAGACTTCCAAAAGCCCGATAAGGTAATCATGATTCAATCTGATGAGCATCAAGGTCAATTTGAATTCCGTCCTCTTGAACCAGGATATGGAATTACAATTGGAAATGCTCTTAGAAGAATTTTATTATCTTCTTTAGAAGGGTTTGCCATTTCTTCTATCAAAATAGAAGGAGCGGATCATGAGTTCACAACAATTAAAGGTGTTGTAGAAGATGTGACTGAAATTATCTTAAACCTAAAACAAGTTCGTTTTAAACAACAAATTGAGGGTACAGATAATGAAACAGTTGTAGTTTCCATTAGCGGTCAGAATACTTTAACAGCTGGTGATTTAGGAAAATTTACTTCGGCGTTTCAAGTTTTAAATCCAGATTTAGTAATCTGTAACATGGAGCCATCTGTGAAAATCGAGATGGAACTTACAATTATTAAAGGACGTGGTTATTTACCTGCTGAGGAAAATAAAATAAGTGGTGCTCCATTTGGAACCATCTTTATCGATTCAATCTTTACTCCGATTAAAAACGTAAAATATACGATCGAAAACTTTCGTGTTGAGCAAAAAACGGATTATGAGAAATTGGTTTTAGATATTACTACAGATGGATCAATTCACCCTAAAGAAGCTTTGAAAGAAGCAGCTAAAATTTTGATTCATCATTTCATGTTGTTCTCTGATGAGCGTATCACTCTAGATAGTGAAGTTAAAGCAGAGTCTGAAGAATTTGATGAAACTTCATTGCATATGCGCCAATTGTTAAAAACGAAATTGGTTGACATGGACTTGTCTGTACGTGCATTGAATTGTTTGAAAGCTGCTGATGTAGAAACTCTTGGAGAACTTGTTTCTTACAACAAGAATGATCTATTGAAGTTCCGTAACTTTGGTAAGAAATCCCTTACTGAGTTAGAAGACCTTGTAGACAATAAAGGTCTTACATTTGGAATGAATGTAGCAAAATATAAATTAGATAAAGATTAATTATCGCATAAAATTTTAAAATGAGACACGGTAAAAAAGTAAATCATTTAGGTAGAAAAACTGCGCATAGAAAAGCAATGCTATCTAATATGGCTTGTTCACTTATCCAACATAAGCGTATTAACACGACTATTGCTAAAGCGAAAGCTTTAAGAGGATTTGTTGAACCATTATTAACTAAATCAAAATCAGATTCTACGCATTCAAGAAGAACTGTATTTAGTTATTTGCAAAATAAAGAAGTTGTTACTGAATTATTCAGAGAAGTAGCTCCGAAAATCGCAACGCGTAACGGAGGGTACACTAGAATCATTCGTACAGGTTATCGTTTAGGGGATAACGCAGAAATGTGTATGATTGAATTAGTGGATTTCAATGAAATTTATTCAAATACAACGGATAAAAAGACAACTAGAAGATCTCGTAGAGGTGGTGCTAAAAAAGAAGTTGAAGCTACAGATGCTGTAGTAGAAACTCCAGAAGCTACTGAAACAGAATCTAACGAAGAAACTTCATCAGAGGAGACTTCGACTGAAGAGAATTAATTTTTTCAATAGGATAAAGGGGCAATGGAAACATTGCCCCTTTTTTTTTGCATTATTTCATCTCTTATTCGTAATTTTGCACTAAAATTATTTAAATGGAAGGTAACAATTCAGCAGTTTTATTATTAGCAGATGGAACTAAGTTTGTAGGAAAAGCAATTGGTAAAATTGGAACTACTTCAGGAGAAATAGCTTTTAATACCGGGATGACGGGATACCAAGAGGTCTTTACAGATCCTTCTTATTTCGGCCAGCTTTTAATCATGAATACCGTTCACATCGGAAATTATGGAGTGCACGCAGATGAAGTAGAATCTGATTCTATCAAAATTGCTGGATTAATTACAAAAAAATTCTCAGAAATAGCTTCTAGAATTTCGTCTAATGGCACATTGAATGATTATATGATCAGCAATGAAACAGTTGGAATTTCTGATATTGACACGAGAGCTTTGGTGCGCCATATCCGAAATAAGGGAGCAATGAATGCCATCATTTCCTCAGAAGATAAAACGATTGAAGAACTTGCCGCTATTTTACATAATGTCCCGTCTATGGAGGGATTAGAGTTGTCTTCGAAAGTATCTACCAAAACTGCTTATACAGTTGGCGATGAAAATGCAGCTTTAAAGGTTGCTTTATTAGATTTCGGAGTAAAGAAAAATATCATCCGTTGTTTAGTTGAAAGAGGTTGTTATGTAAAAGTATTCCCTTTAAATACGCCTTTGAGTGAAATGCTCACCTTTCAACCGGATGGTTTTATGCTTTCTAACGGCCCTGGAGATCCATCAGTCATGACTGAATCCATTCAAATTGTTGCCGAAATTGAAAAAACCAATATTCCGATTTTTGGGATTTGTTTGGGGCATCAAATTTTAGCAATCAGTCAAGGCTTATCGACTGAAAAAATGTTTAATGGCCACCGTGGTATTAATCATCCTATCAAAAATATGTTAACGGGTAAAGGAGAAATTACTTCTCAAAATCACGGTTTTGTTGTTTCCGATCAAAGTATCTACAATCAAGATAAAATTGAAGTTACTCATCGACATTTAAATGATGATACCATTGCAGGTATTCAAATAAAAAACAAACCCGTTTTTTCTGTACAATATCACCCTGAAGCATCCGCTGGTCCTCACGATTCAAGATATCTTTTCGATCAGTTTATTCAAAATATGAAAACCTATAAAAATTAATTATGAGTGCAATTGCCAAAGTACACGCAAGACAAATTTTAGATTCAAGAGGAAATCCAACGATAGAAGTTGATGTATATACTTCAAATGGTTTTTTAGGAAGGGCTGCAGTTCCTTCAGGAGCATCAACAGGTGAGCATGAAGCAGTTGAGTTAAGAGATGGTGGTGCTGCTTTTCTTGGAAAAGGAGTGTTAAAAGCGGTTGAAAATGTGAATACGATAATTGCTTCAAAAATTATTGGACTATCTGTTTTTAATCAAACCGAAATTGATCAATTGATGTGTGATTTAGATGGCACACCGAATAAATCTAAGTTAGGTGCTAATGCAATTCTTGGAGTATCCTTGGCTGTAACTAAAGCTGCTGCGAATGAATTAAATCTACCACTTTATAAATATGTGGGAGGAGTTTCAGCCAATATCTTACCTTTACCGATGATGAATATCATCAATGGCGGTTCACATTCTGATGCACCTATTGCATTTCAAGAATTTATGATCATGCCCGTGAAAGCGAAAAACTATACACAAGCACTTCAAATGGGGACAGAAGTATTTCATCATTTGAAAGCAGTATTGAAAAGTCGCAAGTTATCTACTGCAGTTGGTGACGAGGGAGGTTTTGCTCCAACCTTGAATGGAACAGAAGATGCTTTAGATTCTATCAAAATGGCGGTTGAAAATGCAGGATACATTTTTGGTGAAGATATTAAAATTGCTCTAGATTGTGCCGCTTCAGAATTCTATGTGAATCAAAAATACGATTATACGAAGTTTGAAGGTGATAAAGGTAAAATTCGAACCAGCGAAGAACAAGTGGCTTATTTGGCTTCTCTTTGTGAAAACTATCCGATTGTTTCCATTGAAGACGGTATGCATGAGGATGATTGGGCAGGTTGGAAATTGTTAACTGAAAAAATTGGTGATAAAATTCAATTGGTAGGAGATGATTTGTTTGTTACCAATGTAGATCGTTTGGAAAAGGGGATTAACAATGATACCGCTAATTCCATTTTAATAAAAGTGAATCAAATTGGAACCTTAACAGAAACAATCGCTGCGGTTAATATGGCACATCAAGCTGGATATACATCGGTTATGTCTCATCGCTCAGGTGAAACCGAAGATAATACCATTGCAGATTTAGCGGTAGCCTTAAATTGTGGACAAATAAAAACAGGTTCTGCTTCTCGAAGCGATCGTATGGCAAAATACAATCAGTTGTTGAGAATTGAAGAAGAATTATCTTCAGCAGCTGTTTTTCCAGCAAAGAACATGAAATTCTTATAAATTAGGAATTCAAGAGTTATATTTTTTGGTCCCACCTAAGTTAGGTGGGATTTTTTTTTGGCTTTATCTTTGATGAGAGGCAACTTTGAACAAACAATTGCGTCTATTAGTCAAAATTAAACTTAACTAAACTTATTATGAGGCATATTGTCTTGTTGTTTATTATATTTTTTTCAAGCCATTTCATGGCTCAAGAACAAAATAATCAACCAAAACCCTATTTTGCACAGTCTTTATTTCAGATTGAAAATCAAGAAGATATGTTGCGAATCGAGCAATTGATTCGTCAGCATCCAAATGTTAAAGTCGCTCGATTGGATTTTCCAACACAACGTGCTTTCATTTTATTCCATTCCGAAACTTTAATTTCTGCATCTGAATACCGTTCTTGGTTTCAAGAATATGCAGAAACAGTTTCGTGTGTCCAAATCGGTTTACATGGTGTAGATCAAGTAAATCCATTTCCTTTTAATAATTGTCATTAATGAAAAAGCTATTCCTAATAATTAGTATTTTACAATTTAGTTTTGGATTTAATGCTCAAGTTGTTCCAAACGATTGTTCAGAGGCGGTTGCAGGTTGTACAACACCTAACTTTCAAATTTATCCGCCGGATGCAGCTAGTAATAATTTTGATTTCGGATCTGGAACGATTTCGAATCCATCTTCGAATCCAAATTCTTCTCCAGGTAATTCAGGTTGTTTACTTTCTGGAGAAACCAGTTCAACTTTCATTACCATCAGTGTGGTATCCTCAGGAACACTAGCTTGGTCGATGATTGGGTCGTCTGGGTCAGGTTGTTTTGATTGGATCATGTGGCCATATACCCTTCCTGGATCTTCTGGAACTTCACCAACCTGTGCTGCTTTACAAAATGCTACTTTACCCCCTGTTGCTTGTAATTGGAATGGAACGTGTAACGGTAATACAGGTATGGCACCTGCTGGAAGTTTACCTCCAGGCGGAAGTTCCTCAAGCTACGAAAACCCATTAAATGTTGTAGCAGGTCAAAACTATCTCTTGTGTTTATCCAATTACAGCAGTACCTCTCAAAGTGTAAATTTAAACTTTTTTGGAACTGCTCAGGTGGCATGTGGTGTTTCTTCTCCAAATCAAACGGTTTGTCTGGGTTCATCTGCAACTGTAAATATTGCTACTCCAGGTTATGTCGCACCAACCTTTCAATGGTTGGTGACTAATGGTGTTTCCAATACCACAAGTGGTTCCAATGTTGCCGTAACTCCTACTGTTACCACACTTTACAAAGTGAGAGTACATCAATTGCAAAATGGTGGTGTGCCAGAAATCATAGATACGGCAGAATTTACGATTACAGTTGTACCACCTCCTGCGCCTAATGCGGGAATTGATGATACGGTATGTTTAGGAAGTCCAATTTTATTGCATGGACAAGTTGCTTCAGCTAGTAATACCGTTTCTTGGCAGTCCATTACAACTGGAATAACGCCAACTCCAACGGTTTCTTTCTCGCCAAACTTTAGTAATTTGAATCCAACTGTGAGTGTAAACCAACCTGGTTTATACAAATTCGTTCTGCGTGAAAGTAACACGGCGTGTGGAATCTATCGAGATACCGTAAATGTTTTAGTTTCCAATACGACACAAACCGTTAGTCAAGTTTCACCATCCTGTTCAGGTGTGCCCGATGGTCAAATCATAATCAATAATCCCAATGCAGTTTCTTATAGTTTTGATAACGGTGCAACTTGGCAAGCCTCAAATACAGCAAATACTTTCATAGCGGGAACTTATTCAGTTTGTTCCAAAAATATCTTGGGTTGTCAAACGTGTTCTAATATTACGGTTGTTGATCCTGCACCCATGACAATAAGTGTTTCGAATGATACCTTAATTTGTGAAAATGGCACAGCTTACTTATCAGCTGTGGCAAATGGAAGCGGTGCTCCTTTCATTTATCATTGGGATCATACGTCTAGTTTATTAGCTAATCAATCAGTTGATCCAGATGTGAACACCTATTTTTATGTACGTGCTGAAAATTCAACCGGATGTTTCAGTAACAAAGATTCTATTTACGTTACCTTAAGAAACCCTATTTCAGGAAATATTTCTCCGGATGTTACCATTTGCCCGGGATATCCAGGTTCACTCAGTATGAATGCTGTTGGTGGAATTGGTAGTCCTTATACCATTGTATGGAGTACGGGGCAATCCACTTCAGGTAATCAAGATATGATTACCCAAAGTCCTTCGGCTACCACAACTTACACGGTAACAGTTACAGATGCTTGTGAATCCACACCGTTGGTTATGAATGCTGATATGATTGTTGCCCCATTGCCAGTTCCACTTATCGCGGTTGATGCTCGTGAAAAATGTGAGCCAGCTTCTTTTGTTTTAACCAACTTAACGAATCCTGCGATGGTGAGTGGATTGATTTGGAATATTTCGAATGGAGAGACATTCATCAATCAAGATATGGTCATCACTGATACCATGCCTCATGGGTTATATGATGTACAATTAATTGTTACTTCTCCAGATGGATGTATTGATTCGGTTACTTGGTATGATTACCTTGTTTCTCAGCCAAAACCTATTGCTGATTTCAGGTATAGTCCTAATCCGATTAAGATGTTTAATACACAAGCAATATTTACCAATTACACGCTTAACGCTGATTATTATCAATGGTTTATCGATCAGGGTAGTCCTTCCTATTCTACCCAAGAAAATCCAACTACAATATTTCCAGATGGTATTGCAGCAACTTATGATGTGACGCTGATTGCTGAAAGTGCATTTGGATGTTCTGACACGTTGACACAACAAGTGATTGTATATCCTGAGGTATTGATTTATGCACCAAACACCTTCACTCCGGATAATGACGAACATAATCAAGATTGGGGTATCTTCATTGAAGGAATTGATCCGTATGATTTTAGTTTGTTGATTTTTGACCGTTGGGGAGAAATTGTATGGGAATCACACGATCCTCAAGCAAGATGGGACGGAACGTTTCATGGAATGAAATTGAAGGAAGGTACTTACATCTGGAAAATAGCGTGTAAGGATATGTTAAACGATGGAAAATTTGAATTTAAAGGATTTATTAATATATTGCGATAACACTAAACACTAACTAAACACTTTTGAAGGTGTAAACTGAAATCCTCTGCATAAGATTAAACCTTAACTTATGTATGATTTGAACCTAACTTTAAAAAAATTCAAGACAATTCTTGGGTTTTTAGCTTTTCTGAATCTTGGATTTATTGCGAATACGCAAACCATTCCACCTTGTGGATCATCTCAACCTGCAGGAAATACCTGTGCGGAAGCCGTTTTGATTTGTAATGTCAATGGATATTGCGGAAGTACTTCAAGTTCTTATGGAGCGAATTATTGGTCACAATTAAACTCTGCTTTTTGTGGTTCTATTGAAAATAATTCTTTTTTACAGTTTGTCGCTGGTTCTTCAACTGTTTCTCTGAACATTTGGGTTACTTCCTCTTCATCTGGATCAGGCATACAAGCATTTATCTTTTCAGCCAACAATTGTTCGGGTGCTGTTACCTCTTATGTGTGTGATAATCAAATTTCCCCTAATTCTGGTGTAAATGTGGTTACCGCTACTGGTTTGACTCCGGGCAATACTTACTATTTAATGATTGATGGTTTTGCTGGGGATGTTTGTAATTATACCATTGGTGCTGGGTCAGGCGTTCAAATTGGGGGTTCCATTACTGCCCCTGCTACAAATGTTTGTCTAGGATCAACGGTGACATTAACTGCTAACGGAGGAAATGGAATTTACAATTGGACACCCAATCCAAATTTAACAGTTGTTACAGCTTCAACAGCTGCGGTTCTTCCAACTTCAGTGGGTACACATACTTATTCCATGACTTCGTATTCTAATAATCCTTTCTGTCCTGCATCTTCAGTTTCCAGCATTACCTTAACGGTAGTTGCTCCTCCTGCTCCAAATGCTGGTATAGACGATACCGTTTGTTTAGGCAGTCCAATTTTATTGCACGGACAAGTTGCTTCGATAGCGAATTCGGCTCTTTGGCAATTTATTACCACTGGAATTACGCCAACGCCTACCGTTGCCTTTTCCCCAAATTTTAGTAATTTGAATCCTACGGTTAGTGTAAATCAGCCTGGATTATACAAGTTTGTTTTGCGTGAGAGTAATACAGCGTGTGGTTTAGTGAGAGATACGGTTCAGGTGTTGGTGTCATCAACAAATCATACTGTAGCGGCGCTTCCACCATCTTGTCAAGGTTTATCTGATGCTACCATCTCTATTAATAACCCTGATGCTGTTTCATACAGTTATGATAACGGCTTAAATTGGCTCCCAAATTCGAGCATGAATAATTTTACTCCAGGAACTTATCAAGTTTGTTCTAAAAATGCTTTAGGTTGTCAAAAATGTTCATCAGTAAGTGTACCTGATGCACCACCGATCAGTATCATCGTCACGAATGACACCATTGTATGTGAAAATGGTACCGCAACTTTAGGAGCAGCAGTAGTGGTGCTAAATACGCCTGGAGTGAATAATTTCAATTTCCATTGGAACCACACAAGTTCGTTACTTCCTATACAGCTCGTTTCTCCAACTACTCCAGGATATTATGCAGTGTATGCCACAAATTCAAATGGCTGTACTAGTCCTTCTGATTCGATTTATGTGAATATTCTTCCGCCATTGAACGGAAACATTTCCTCAGCACAACATGTTTGTCCGGGCTTTGGGACTTCTTTATCCGCGAATGCGTTTGGAGGGAACAATGGTCCTTATAATTTTACTTGGAGTTCTGGATCATCTCAAACAGGAATTAATTCATCTATATCAGATGCACCCAGTACGTCTACAAATTATACCGTTACGATAACTGACGGCTGTGAATCCACACCATTGGTTCTAAATTCATCCATCATTGTAGATCCACTTCCTGTGCCTTTAATCTCAACGACTTCGAGTTCAGGTTGCGAACCTAATAGTTTTGTCTTGACGAATGTGTCTGATCCTTCTATGACCGCAGGATTAATTTGGAATATATCCGATGGTGAACAATTTATCAATATGGATCAAATTCAAACTGTTGATTTATGGGCTGGGTCTTATGACGTGCAATTGATCATTACTAGTCCAGACGGCTGTATCGATTCCATGACATGGAATCAGTTTTTAACTGTTCACCCAAAACCTGAAGCAGACTTTAGGTATAGTCCAAACCCTATCCAAATGTTTAATACACAAGCCATTTTCACCAACTATTCATCTAATGCAGATACTTATCAGTGGTTTTTTGAAAGTGCAAACCCAGGATACTCAAATCAATTCAATCCCGTGGTAATGTTTCCTGATGGAGTAGCGGCGCAATATAATGTCACCCTTATCGCGGAAAGTAATTTGGGTTGTGCAGATACTATGACTCAAATTTTAACCGTTTACCCAGAGGTTTTAATTTATGCGCCAAATACCTTTACCCCAGACAATGATGAATACAATCAAGATTGGGGGGTATTTATGGAAGGAATTGATCCATTTGATTTCAAATTAACCATTTATAATCGTTGGGGAGAAATTGTTTGGGAATCCTTAGATCCAAAGGGAAGATGGGATGGAACCTATTTCGGTGAAAAAGTGAAGGAAGGAACTTATATTTGGACCATTCAAACCAAAGATTTGTTAAACGACAACAAATATTCTTTTAATGGATTTGTCAATATTTTAAAGTAAATTCAGTCTATTCCTGTTATTTTTTCGATTAAATATCCGTAAATTTGCGGTAAAAATATTTTTATGCAACTTAACTTTATCGAAGAAATTCTGCAAGGAATTCCGAATGAACTTATTGAATATCCACAAACTGAAAATTTTGTTAATCACGCTCCTAAGCGTAAAGAAATTTTAACCAAGGAGGAGAAAAAGTTAGCAATTCAAAACGCGTTAAGGTATTTCCCAAAATCCTTACACCAAGAGTTAGCAGTTGAGTTTAAAGCTGAATTAGAACAATTTGGAAGGATTTACATGTTGCGTTTTCGTCCGAAACATAAAATGTATGCTCGTCCTATTGAAGAGTATCCAGGAAAATGTTTACAAGCGAAAGCCATCATGCTGATGATTCAAAATAATTTGGACTTCGCAGTTGCGCAGCATCCACATGAGTTAATTACCTATGGAGGGAATGGAGCCGTTTTTCAAAATTGGATTCAATATCGATTGACCATGAAGTACTTATCTGAAATGACAGATGAGCAAACGTTGGTCATGTATTCTGGACACCCAATGGGATTGTTCCCTTCTCATAAAGATGCGCCCCGTGTTGTGGTGACAAATGGAATGATGATTCCAAATTATTCTAAACCCGATGATTGGGAGAAATTTAACGCTTTAGGTGTTACCCAATACGGTCAAATGACGGCGGGTTCTTATATGTATATTGGCCCTCAAGGTATTGTTCACGGAACAACGATTACCGTATTAAATGGTTTTAGAAAAATTAAAAAATCTCCGAAAGGGAGCTTATTTGTTACCTCTGGTTTGGGAGGAATGAGTGGAGCACAACCAAAAGCAGGAACGATTGCTGGTTGTATTACGGTTTGTGCAGAAGTTAATCCTAAAATCACACAAATTCGTCATGATCAAGGTTGGGTGAACGAAATCATTAAAGATATTCCTACATTAATTGAACGCGTAAAAACAGCTCAAAAAAATGAGGAAGTTGTTTCCCTTGCTTATTTAGGGAATATTGTAGAGGTTTGGGAAGCGTTTGACCAAGCTGCAATCCATATTGATTTAGGATCTGATCAAACTTCCTTACACAATCCTTGGGCAGGTGGTTATTACCCGATGGGGTTAAGTTTTGAGGAATCCAATGAAATGATGGCTTCAAATCCAGAATTATTCAAAACGAAGGTGCAAGAAACGTTGGTTCGACACGTTCATGCAGTTAACAAACATACGCAAAAAGGAACCTATTTCTTTGATTACGGAAATGCTTTTTTATTAGAGTCATCTCGAGCAGGTGCTGATATCTTTGCTGAAAACGGTATTGATTTCAAATACCCTTCCTATGTTCAAGATATTATGGGGCCGATGTGTTTCGATTATGGTTTTGGGCCCTTCCGTTGGGTATGCGCATCTGGTAAACCAGAGGATTTGGAAAAAACGGATCAAATTGCATGCGATGTGCTTGAGGAAATTATGAAATCCAGCCCAGAAGAAATCCAACAACAAATGGCGGATAATATTCAATGGATTAAAGGCGCTCAAGAAAATAAATTGGTAGTCGGTTCTCAAGCTCGGATCTTATATGCTGATGCCGAAGGTAGAATGAAGATTGCAAAAGCCTTTAACGATGCCATTCGCGAAGGTAAAATTGGACCGGTAATTTTGGGAAGAGATCACCATGATGTATCTGGAACGGATTCACCTTATCGCGAAACATCAAATATCTATGATGGCTCGCGATTTACTGCAGATATGGCAATTCATAATGTCATTGGAGATAGTTTCAGAGGTGCTACTTGGGTTTCCATCCATAATGGTGGAGGAGTAGGTTGGGGAGAAGTAATCAATGGTGGCTTTGGAATGCTACTAGATGGTAGTCCGGAAGCTGAAAGACGATTAAAGATGATGCTTCATTGGGATGTAAATAATGGAATTTCTAGAAGAAATTGGGCGCGTAACGAAGGGGCTATTTTTGCCATTAAACGTGCCATGGAACAAGAACCATTATTAAAAGTAACTATTCCAGAATTGGTGGATGATGTTATTATAAAAGATTTGTTCTAGACCTCAACTAACTCATTCGTTGCGATATAATATAAATAGCCTTTGATACTTGGGTACTCGGCTTCTTTTAAATATTGGATGTATTCCTTCACTTGGGATACATCCTTTTTTCTGGGTAATCCAGTCTTATAATCTAAGATGATTGTTTCTCCATTGAGGAAAAAGAGTTTGTCAGGACGAATACTGGTCGATTCCCCTACAATAAAGTCTTGTTCCTCCATTTGATGCAGCGCATTTTTATAAAAGGATTCAATTTGAGGATTTTCCAAGATATTATTCGCCTTCTGAATAAATTCTAATCGGTACTTTTGATCGATTTTACCATCTATAATCAACTCATCGACTAACGCTGAAATGGTATTTCGGTTACTGATGGATGACATTAATTGATGAAATTGAATTCCATATTGTTTCTCCTCTTGGAAACTGATCTTCTCCTCTTCAAAACTGGTTTTTTGTATCGAAATATCAGGAAAGTACAAATGGTCTGCTATGTTGTGAATTTGATAAATGGCTTTACTTTCGATCGTTTTGTTTATTTGATCTAGATTTCCTATATGATGTTGATGCACTTCATCTTCTGTACAACCGCTAAAATGTTTTGTGGCTTTATGCCAGATTTCATGTCCTGTTGCGTACATATACAAACGATCCATGGGGCGAGTTAAGGCCACATAATCTTTGTTTAAATTATCAATGGCGATATTCCTTTTTTCCTTTTCTATGAATGCATTTACTTCAGGTATATCCGCATATTTTTTCACTAACTTTATTTTCACCGGATATTGCTGGAGCACAAATATTTCATTCATATTTTTGAATTCATCTGCCTTAAACTTATTGTAATAAATTACTACAGGAAATTCTAGCCCTTTAGATTTGTGAACGGTCATTAATTTGATGTTCTCTGTTTTTTCGCTTGTGAATAAATAGGCATTCTTTTTTTCAATATCCTCAATGATTCGTTTTAAGTTCGGTCCTAACTCAAGCTCTTTGTTGTAGATTAAATCTGCAAAGGAATGGATATAGGCATCTTTAGTTTCGTCCCAATGATTGATAAAATAAAAATGCTGTATTAAACTGTAAACGGAACTGTATTTTTTGTAAAAAACAAGACTGTCTTGGTAATGGTCGGCAATGAATTGATCTTCTAGCACCAGTGTTTTTTTGCTGTTCTCAGGATTAATTAAATAATCCTCCAAGTTAGATTTTGTGGAAGATCCATGAACTCGAAAATACATTTCTATAAACTGTTTCGAAAGATTGGTGTCTTTGGGCGAAATTCTTTTTTTCAAGTAGAGTAATGCAAGCTTTACTCGTTCTTGGTTGGTAATGATTAAAGTTTCTTTTGATTCAATTTTTTCGCCATTTTCAATTAAATAATGCGAAATTAAGTTTAATTCTTTATTTTTTGATGCCAAAATACAAATATCCGACCCGTGGTATCCATCCGCTTTGGCTTGTCGAATCCATTTTAAAATGAGTTCATTTTTCAGTTGTTCTTCTTGTTCTTTTTCTTCCTCTTCGATTTGATTTTTACTCTTGCCATTAAAGTAGGAGTAGATTTCCACATAACCCTGTTTCGATGATTTAGCTTGTTGGCTATGATTCTCGTAGAAATCCGATTCTAAGAGAGGAAATTTTTCTGTTAAGTATGAAAAGACATCATTGTTGAATTGCACAATATTTTTTGCCGATCTGAAGTTGTTTTCCAGTTGTTTTTTAACCCCATTTTGATAAAAATACTGACTGGTAAGTTCTACCTGAGGATCTTGCTTTGGATTGTAAATTTTTGGCAAGGTCACGAACATTTCAGCCAATCCATTTCTGAATCGGTAAATACTTTGTTTAGCATCACCCACAATTAGATTGGTATTTTTATTCCCCATTGCATCGTGTAATAAAGGATATAAATTATACCATTGCATCATGGACGTATCTTGAAATTCGTCCAATAAATAATGTTGGATGCGCGTTCCAAGTTTTTCATAGATAAAGGGTGATGACTCCGTACTGACTAATTTTGAAATCATCCATTTGAATTCATTGAGACGAATGATGTTTTCCTGATTTTTAAGTTCCTCAAAAAATTGATTCAAATGCTTCAAGATCTTGAAAAAATAGAAGGATTGTACATAAGCATCGATAATTAAGATTTGATTATTGAATTGCACCGAAATTTCTCTCAATTGGTAAAATCCGCTTTTAAAATCCTCAGGATAGGCATCATCACTTTCAATCGATTGTTCTAACGTTTTACTCCATTCAATCTTGAAAAAAGAATCTTCATTTTGTAATATTTTTTGAATGGCTTTGTACGTTGGAGTTTTCCCTTTTATTAATTTTGAGATGTCTCCAATGCTTTCCCATCTTTTCAGCAAAGAGCTTCTTAACTGTTTGAATTGATCTGTAATCTCTTGTTTTTCATCCCTTGCCTTTTTTAAATCGGATTGCCCCAAATTGGATTGAAAAATGGATTCCATGAGTTGCGTTTTGTTCTCGTCTGACAATAACTTGCAATACTCTAATAAATTTTCTTTAAACTGAAGTTTGATTTCATCCTCGTCAGCAAATTGGTAATATTTCATCACCGTTTCTGTAAGCACTTCGTTCCCTTTTACTCCAATTTTTGCGATGAATAAATCGACTGCTTTTTCAAAGAATTCCTCATCCTTTACAATGACTTGAAAATCATTGTTTAGGTTTAATTCTTTTGCAAATGATCGGATGATTTTCAACGTGAATTTATCGATGGTTTGAATGTGAAAATCTTCATATTGATGCAAAATATGGGAAAAAGCAAGTTTGCATTTTTGGTGAATGGTTTCTTTATTCAAACCGCTTAACCTAGAAATTTCTTCAAAATATTCCATAGTAGCCGGATTCGTTTCATCCGGAAAACTCAATTCTTCTAATTTCTTCAACACGCGTTCTTTCATCTCAAAAGCCGCTTTGTTCGTGAAGGTCATCGCCAAGATTTTAGCGAAATAATCGGAATAATGATCTGCGTGTAATAAGAAAAGTAAATATTGCTGAACCAGTGCATACGTTTTACCACTTCCAGCTGATGCATTTAAAACGATTAAAGAGGGGTCTTGATTTTGGCTTGACATATAACTTAAAAAGATGGTATAAAAGTATTAAAAATAAAGCTTTTTTCATTAACTTTGCTTATGACCGTAAAGATAAAATTCTTATTTGTTTTCAGTTTGTTGGCTGTACTTTCATGTAAAAAAAAGAAAGATGAGGCCCCAAAAACAATTGAAATGGAAACTATTCGTATTGAAGTAAGTCCAAAATTTGGTGTTTCGGCATTGCATCTGGACTCAGTTTACCAAACTCCGGAAGGATATGACGTAAAATTTACCGACATTATATTTTACGTGACCAGTTTGAAAAATGGTAATTCAGTTTTGTCTAATGCTGCGCTATTTGATTTAAGAGCTACAGGTAATCTCTTATTGGAAACCAATGCCAATCATGCAAATTTTAATCAAATACAAGGTTTTTTGGGTGTTGAAAGCACTTTAAATCATGCAGATCCTTCCGCTTTTCCAACGAATTCTCCGCTAAACATCATGAATGCAAATACGATGCACTGGGGATGGAATCCAGGTTATATTTTCTTTAAAATTGAAGCGAAATTGGATACCATTAATGATGGAAATCCATTGTTTGATCATCAAATTGCATTTCATGTCGGAACAGACAATGCCATACAAAATATGGCTTCCTCCAATTTGACTTGGAGTTTGTCGGGTGGAAAATATGTAAATACTTGGACATTGGATATGCTCACCTTTTTGAATAATGGCGTTCAAAGTATTGATTTAAAAACTGAAAACTTCACCCATTCAGGTACAGGAAGTGAGGTGCTTACTCAAAAAGTAAGTGATATGTTTAAAAGTGCATTGCAAATGAACTAATGAAGTATCTACTAATTATATTTGTTTTTATCCTTTTATTTCTGGGCTGTAGAAAAGATAAAGTTTTCTTTGAAACAACCCCCTATGCGCTTGAGATCCCTTCCCATTTCCCGCAAATGCAAATTCCAGCAGGAAATCAATTGACTGAGGAAGGCGTTTTACTCGGACGATTTTTATTTTACGAAAAGCGTTTAAGTGGCGATAATTCTCAATCTTGTGCCTCTTGCCATGCACCTTCATCTGCTTTTTCAGATCCCAATCAATACTCTACAGGAATAGACGGTATTCAAGGAGATCGCAATTCAATGGCTTTAATCAATTTGGGTTGGCAAACTTTTTTCTTTTGGGATGGTCGAGAAAAAACATTGGAAGAGCAGATTCTTCAGCCGGTAATCAATCCGATTGAAATGCACGAGTCTTGGAAAAATGCTATCAATAAGTTAAAAGCGGATGAAAAATACAGAAATCTATTTTTTAGAGCTTTTAATACAAAAGACTTCGATTCTACGCATGCATCAAAAGCCATTGCTCAATTTTTAAGAACCCTAGTTTCTGCCACTTCCAAATACGATATCATGTACAAAAGCATTTATGGCTTTACATTAACCCCACAAGAAAATACCATTCTAGCAAGTGTTACTCCAGACGAATGGGCAGGATACGATCTTTTTAAATCCCTTAATGGTGCAGATTGTTTTCATTGTCATAACGGTCCCTTGATGCAAATCAACACCTTCAGTAATAATGGTTTGGATGCCAATCCACTTGATTTTGGGAGGGAATTAGTCACTAACAATCCAAATGATCGTGCTAAATTTAAGGTGCCAACGTTACGAAATATTGAATTTTCAGCACCCTATATGCATGACGGTCGATTTGCGACACTCGACGAGGTTATTAATCATTACTCCAGTGGTATTCAAATGAGTGCTACGATTGATCCTAATATTGAATACGCTAGTCAAGGAGGTGTGCAATTAGATGCTACGCAAAAAAGCCTATTGAAGAAATTTTTATTAACATTAACTGATCATGAATTTATCAATAACCCTAAATTTCAAGATCCCAATTAATATTTGAACATGAATGATGAAAGAAGACTGACCACCGAAGAAAAGGCTTTAAAAATAAACCTTACTTCTGATATATATGGTTGTTTTGCTGAAATTGGTGCAGGTCAAGAAGTGGCGGCGAATTTCTTCAAAGCAGGTGGTAGTTCCGGCACTATTGCCTACTCTCAATCGGCCTATGATATGAAGGTGTCCGACTCTATGTATGGCGAAGCCGCGCGTTATGTTTGTGAAGAACGTTTGGAAACCATGTTGGAAACGGAATACAATACCTTGAAATTTCGTTTGCCCAATAAGTATAAAGAGTCTCGTTTTTTTGCTTTTTGTAACACGGTTGAATCGTTAAATTACCACAAAACAAATCAAGGACAAGGATGGGTGGGTATCCGTTTTCAATTGGGCTTAGAAGAGGAGCCTAATGATGTGATTTTACATATAAAATTACATGACAATAGCCATAAAGCTCAACAAGAAGCAATTGGTATTTTGGGGGTTAATTTAATTCATGCTTGTTTTTTTCATCATGAAGATTTAGATGATTTTCTCAATAATTTGGTACACCGATTACCACGGGATAAGATGGAAATTGATATGTTGCGCGTTTCGGGTAAACACTTTGAAAATGTCGATAATCGAATCATTGCCTTGAATTTGGTGAAAAGAGGAATTACTGATGCGACCATGTTTGATCTTTCTGGAAAAGTATTACAGCCGGCTACCGCTTTATACAAAACGAACATTTTATTGATGCGTGGTCGTTTTCGTCCGGTAACGAAGGTACACATAGATATGATTGAGAGCGGAAAGGCTCAATTTCTGAAAGATGAAGAGGTTACTGAAGAAAAACTCAATGTGATTTTTGAGCTTACCTTGAAAGATTTAACGGCAGATGGAAGAATCAGTGATAAAGACTTTGTGGATCGCGCTGAGTTACTTGGTTCATTAGGTTATACCGTGATGATTTCCAATTACCTGAAACATTACAAAATGGTAGATTACCTAGCTTCCATTGCAAAGGAAAAAAGAATGGGAGTGATTGTAGGAATCTATAATTTACACACCATTTTTGATGAGCGTTACTACGATAATCTGCCTGGTGGATTGCTCGAGGCATTCGGAAGAGGTTTTGGGCATAATGTAAAATTATTGGTGTATCCAGCAACTAATGTAGAAAGTGGAGAATTATATCACTTGAATGAATTGAAAATTCCTGCTCATCTTATGGGCTTGAAGCAATATTTGATGGATAACAATAAAATGGAGCCCATCCTGAATTTTGACCAAAAATTATTACATATCATGTCGGATGATGTGTTGTCAAAAATCAAAGCGGGCGCTAATTGGGAAGAAGACGTTCCTTATGAAGTGGCAAAAGCCATTAAGTTTTTTGAATTGTTTGGATATAAATCTAAAGAAACGGTGTAAATGCCTCATATTAAAAACGCACTCATTCGTTATCGGATTATTGACCGATGTATCCGTAATAAATATAAGCCTTATCCCTCAAAACGAGATTTGAGAGAGGCTTGTGAAGAAGCTTTATTCGGCAGTATGGAAGGAGATAATATTTGTGATTCTACCATCGAAAAGGATATGTTTGCCATGAAAATGGATCATGATGCACCCATTAAATATTCCAGAGTTTATGGTGGTTATTACTATACCGAAGAAGATTTTTCCATTAATGATATTCCATTAACAGAAGAGGACTTGTCGGCGATCAAATTTGCAGTCAATACACTTTCTCAATTTAGGGAAGTCAATTTATTTAAACAATTTGGAAGTGCCATCGACAAAATAGTGGATCGCGTTTCCATTTCTACCAACGGGGAGGAAAACGAATGGGATGAGTACGTTCAATTTGAAACATCTACCTCGACCAGTGGAAACGATTACCTGAATCCGCTACTCGAGGCCATCAAAAACAAATTGCAAGTTCAATTCACCTACGGTACTTTTCAAAGTGGTAAATTAAAAACGCGAATTGTATCACCTCTTTTGTTAAAAGAATACAGTAACCGTTGGTATTTGATTTCCTTTGATATACAAAAAGAAAAAATCACTACTTACGCTTTGGATCGAATGAAGGATCTCGAAATTACAGCAGATGCTTTCGAACGACCAGCAGACTTCAATTCAGATATCTATTTTAAATATGCCTTTGGCATTACAAATAATGGTAGTTTACCCGAGAAAATTGTGTTTAAAGTGGATCTGGTTGCTTCCAAATATATCGAATCACAACCGCTGCATCGCACTCAAAAAACAGTGAAAGTTGGAAAAAACAAGGTGACTTTTGAAATAAATGTCATAATTTCTGAGGAATTTATCAGAACTTTGCTATCTTACGGTAGTGAATTGGAAGTTTTAGCGCCATTAGAGTTAAGAAATGAGGTAAAAAAGCGAATTCAGAAAACCATAGAACTATACACCTAACAAGAATAAATTGAAAAACAACACAAACATATTAAATCGAATTTTAGTTTGTTTGACTGTTTTTCAGCTTGCCAATTGGGGATTTGCTCAACAAGATGTATCTAAAACCGAATTTTCAGAAGCACTTAAAGACATAGATCAAGAAATTTTGGTCGATTTTAATCGAGCCAAGAAAAAGATTGAAAAATTAGAAACGGAAATCGATAAGCAAGCCGATATAGATAAACTGATTACACTTCAAGTTCGTAAAATGGATTTGTATGAATCCTGCGGTGATATCCCTCGTTTGAAATACGAGCTGAACAAAACCAAAAAAATTCTTCGTTTTCAAAACGACACCTTAATCAACCATTTTTGGATCTTATATTTTGAATCTACCCTATCTAAAATAAGTGGAGATTTTGACAAAATGTATAAAATCCTACAAAGAATTCCTTTTTATGAGGTCAAAAATGATCCTAAACTGGTGGTCTATCTGAAATGTCAGTTGGCAAGATTTTATAAGCACGAACAAAAAACTGTAAAGTTAAACACATGTATCTTGCAAGCTGAGCGGATCTGTAAATACAATCAATCTGATGTATTGTATTATTACGTTCAAGTGGTAAAAGGTCATCTGTTATTTGATGAAAAAAACACAATTCCTTCAAAAACTGTTTTTTTTAATGCAAAAAAAATAACCCAGAAAAATAAATGGCATTTTGCGGAAAATTTCATCAATACCTGTATCGCAGACATCTATTTTGAGGAACAAAAACTAGATAGTGTTAAGTTCTATTATAATTTGATTTTAAAAGATAAGCAAAAGGTAGAATTGCGAGATGTATATTATGTATATTCTGGTCTTGAATATTATTTCAATTTGATTCATCGCAAGGATTCCGCATACCATTACTCAAGTTTAATGAATGTCATTGATGATCAACTGGAAAATGAAAAAAGTGAAGATTTAGTCAAAGAATTAGAGAAAGACTTTCAATTTGAAAACACGCGATTTTTATTGTCTGAAGAAAAACGGAAAAATAGTAACCTCATTTCATTAATCATCACCATTTTCATCATTGTCATTAGTTCCTCTGTTATAGGTTACTTGTTTTATCGCGAAAAAGTAAAGTCGAACAAAATGTTGACCTTCCAAAAGGAAGAAATTGATAAAAAGAACAAACAAATTAATCATTCCTTGAAAGAAAAGGAAAATCTGCTGAAAGAAATTCACCACCGAGTGAAGAATAACTTGCAAATTGTTTCCAGTTTACTCAATCTGCAGAGTCGGAATATTACGGATGAAGCTGCTTTAAATGTTATTGAGGAAAGTAAAGATCGAATTTATGCGATTGCACTCATACACAATCAATTGTATACTAATTTAGATTTTGCGTATGTTGAAATGAAGAATTATATCCCTAAATTATTAGATCAAATCAAAAACACGATTAAAAATTCTTCCAAAAAAATTGAGGTTAGTTATCAGATCAAACAAGTCAATTTATCCATAGATGAAGCAGTGCCAATTGGCTTGATTTTTTGTGAGTTGATTTCGAATTCATATAAACACGGTTTCCCAGACCATAGTAAAGGAGAAATTAAAATTGAATTTGAAAAGACCGATGATCAAAAATTTATGTTGACTTATCAAGATAATGGCAAGGGTATGGAAGAGGGAATGGAGTTTTTAGGACAAGAATCGACAGGTGCAGAAATTGTAGGTGCACTGATTGAGCAGATCGATGCAACTTACGAATATATTTATCCTGAAGGAGGAGGGTTTGGCATCAAAATAGCATTCTAAAAAAAATACTTTACTTATATTCGCATTAAAATATTTTGAATGGAAATTTTAAGTAAAATCGAGCAGGGTGTAACTTGGATCACACTCAATAGACCACAAGTTTTTAATTCTTTTAACAAAGCGATGGCGATGGCCTTGCAGTCGGAATTAAAAAAGGCAGATCAAAATGATGCGGTAAGAGCCGTAGTTTTAATAGGAGAAGGAAAAGCGTTTTGTGCTGGACAAGATTTAGCCGAAGCTACCGATCCAGAAGGTCCAGATTTACAAAGTATCGTTCGAGAGCATTACAATCCAATTATTGAGTTGATTAGAAATATCCAAAAGCCGGTCATCGCAGCGGTAAATGGAGTTGCAGCGGGTGCAGGAGCAAATATTGCATTAGCTTGTGATATTACGATTGCAAAAGAAAGCGCTTCATTTATTCAGGCTTTTTCAAAAATTGGACTTATTCCAGATTCAGGAGGTACATTTTTTCTACCAAGAATGATTGGTACGCAAAAAGCGTTAGCCCTAATGATGACAGGTGATAAAATTTCATCCAGCGAAGCAGATGCAATGAATATGATTTACAAGGCTGTGGCGGATGAACAATTCGATTCTTTTGTGAAAGAGTTTGCTGAAAAATTGGCAAAAATGCCAACTCGAGGGTTGATTCTAACCAAACAAGCGGTAAACGTTTCTTTTGAAAACAATTTAACTCAACAATTGGCCCTCGAAGAGGAATTGCAAACAGAGGCAGGTATGACCTACGATTTCAGAGAAGGGGTCAATGCCTTTTTGGAAAAAAGAACGCCTGTATTTAAAGGGGAGTGATTAGTGAATAGGGATAAGTGATAAGCGAATAGAGATTAGTGAATAGTGATTAGTGAATGCTAACACACGAATTATACCCGCTTATCCGCAATTAATAAAATAAAATAATGCAAATAGGAATTATAGGTGCTGGAACGATGGGTGCTGGAATCGCACAAGTTGCTGCTCAAAATAATGAAAAGGTTTTTTTAATCGATGTGAATCCAGAGGTTTTGAGTAAAGCCTCAACGAATCTTAAAGTAACCCTTGAAAAGTTAGTCGCCAAAGAGAAACTAACCAAAGAAAGGGCGGATGAAATTTTTTCAAACATTACCTTTAGTTCTGATTTTTCGGTATTGAAACCAGTTGATTTGGTCATTGAGGCAATTGTTGAGAAATTAGAAATCAAACATAAAGTTTTCGAGCAGTTGGAAGGTATTGTATCTAACGATTGCGTTTTAGCGAGTAATACCTCCTCAATTCCTATTGCTTCTATTGGTTCCGTGTTAAAAAATCCATCGAGAATTATCGGAATTCATTTTTTCAATCCTGCTCCATTGATGCCCTTGGTTGAAATTATTCCTGCGGTGCAAACGGATTCGATGATTGTGCAAAAGGTGGAACAAATAATTGGGTCTTGGGGAAAATATGCCTGTATCTGTAAAGACACCCCAGGATTTATCGTGAACCGTGTGGCTCGTCCTTTTTATGGAGAAGCACTGCGTATTTACGAAGAAGGAATTGCAGATTTTGCTACCATCGATTGGGCCATGACCCATTTCGGAGGATTTAAAATGGGACCTTTTACCTTAATGGATTATATCGGAAATGATGTAAATTATGCCGTTACGGAATCCGTTTTTGCTGCGTTTTATTACGATCCAAGATTCAAACCTTCATTCACCCAAAAACGCCACATGGAAGCTGGATTTTACGGAAGAAAGTCTGGTCGTGGATATTACAATTATGCAGAAGGTGTCGAATTGCCTTCACCTAACCAAGATGAGGTGCTTGGACAAAAAATATTCAATCGAATTATAGTCATGTTGATCAATGAAGCATTTGACGCACTTTTTATGCAAGTTGCCTCCAAAGAAGCCATTGATATTGCCATGATGAAAGGGGTGAACTATCCAAAAGGCTTGTTGGCTTGGGCTGAGGAATTGGGCTTGCCATGGGTGCTTGAACAATTGGAAGCCTTATTTGAAGAATATGGTGAGGATCGTTATCGTCCAAATCCATTATTGAAAAGAATGGTCAAGAAATAATCCCTATTCTTTCAACAATTTTTGAGCTTGCTTCGCATAAAATCCTTTTTGCGAAGCAATTTTTTTCAAGAGATCTTTTGCTTTCGCTGTCTCACCACTTTCAAGAAGACTTTTCGCACTATACCATTCTGCCTCTTCATTGAAATTTGACATTTGTTTGGAGTTTAATTTCTGAAAATAGGCATAAGCTTTTGGATAGTCGCCAAGATTGTAAGCGGACAATCCTCCATAAAATAAAGCATTCAGATCTTCAGGATAAGTTTCTAAAATGATTTGATACCGTTGCAGGGCACGTTCGTATTTTCCCTCTTTGAAAAAGAACATGGTTTTTTTAATATAATCATAATAGGCCACTTGATATTTTTTTGGACCCTCTTCATTTTCTTCAGATGAATACTTTTCTTGGTCGGCAGGAAGTCCAGAAGTTGGTGAAAAGATTTTTTGTTCCATTTCAACGCTTCGATATTGTCGATAATCAATGAGTTTGAAATCGTACAAATACACTTCTTTAGCGAGAAGGTTTGAATTTTCCCGATCATGTTGGATCAAATCTGCTTTTTTGAGCGGCAAGTATATGATTTCATTTTTCGGATTGTGTTGATCCAGTTTAAGTTCTTTCTGCGTCTCGATAATTTGTTTCGGTAAAATGGTTTGTTTCAATCGGAAAGCGGCTGTATGAATTACAGAATCCTTTTCATGGGTTACAGGTTGGTGTTCTGTTTCAGTTTGAATATGATTTTCAGTCGAAGAAACCAATGACTTTTTGTTATCCGCAGAAGGATTTAAAGTTACAATAATAAGCGTGCTAATTAACACCGTACTTAATATGAAATAAATGGAATTACTTTTCAACCAGAGCTGTTGATCCATTTTTTTCATGACATTCATTTTTAGACCCGATTTTTTCCAGCCTTCTAAAGCTTCTTGCTCGAATTCAGAATCAGGAACAAAATTTTCCTCTTTCTCGTTTTCGAGAATTTCTTTGAGCCTTTTTCTACTTATTATTTTATGATTGAAATTCATCATGTTTTTCTAATACTATTTTTAAATTTCGTTTTCCATTTTGAATGGCACTCTTCACCTTTAATAAAGGAATGGCTAATTCGTCTGCAATGGCTTGATAATTTTTTCCTTCTATATAAAATAAGGTCAAACAATTTCGCTGTTCCGTTTTAAGCAATGCTAAGGATTTTTCGAGCAGTCCTATTTGTTTTTCCTGAACGATAAAATCAAATTCCTCCTCCTCTGCTACTCTTTCCATTTCGGTTAAAGCTTCGGGCAACATTTTTTTTGATCTTCGAAAGTACATATAGCACTCATTCTTTACCACAACATATAGCCATGATGAAAAATTTTGAATGGTATTTTTTTTAATCCGTTCGATGAGGTGCTCAAATACATGCATCGTGAGATCCTCTGCTTCCTCTTGGTGCTTCACATATTTAAGAGCAACACCCATGACTAAGTGAGCATATCTTTCATATAAAACACCGAGAATCACATTTTCATTTCCAGAATCAATTTTTTCAATCAATTCGAGATCCTCAAGTTTTCGATATTTTTTTCTCTTAAAAGGAAGCATATATAATATAGATGCATTATTTTAGACATTCCATAAATTTAGCATAAAAAAGTTTCAATGAAAAAAATTGCCTTTATTACTTCTGGCGGAGATGCTCCTGGAATGAATGCATGTATCCGAGCGATTGTGAAATATTGCTTGAACAATCAAATCATACCCTTTGCCGTTTACGATGGTTTTCAGGGAATGATTGAAGAAAGAGGAAGTGTATTACAATTTTCAGACGTTGACAACATAATTCAAAGAGGGGGAACCATCATTGGAACAGCAAGATCAGCAGCCTTCATGACTCCAGAAGGAAGAGCAAAAGCCATACAGTTTCTTCAAAAAGAGCAAATCGACGGGCTTATTGTCATTGGTGGAGACGGTTCATTTACTGGGGCAGCCATATTAGGCAAAGAAATGAATATCCCAATTATCGGTATCCCGGGCACCATTGATAACGATTTAATTGGAACAGATTATACCATTGGATGCGATACCGCGCTAAACACCGTAATTGATGCGGTAGATAAAATAAGAGACACGGCAAGTAGTCACCATCGTATTTTTTTCATTGAAGTCATGGGAAGAAACTCTGGCTTTATTGCAATGAATGCTGCGTTGGCATCAGGAGCAGAATCCGTTTTAATTCCTGAAGAGATTACAAGTATTCCGGATTTGGTGGAAAGCATCCGTTCGAATAATAAAGGAAAACGTTCATCCATTATATTAGTTGCAGAGGGAGATGATGCTGGTGGTTCCTTTGAGATATTAAATCAAGTAAAACCATTTTTGCCCGAATATAATTTAAGACATACCGTACTCGGACACATTCAGCGAGGCGGAAATCCATCAGCGAATGATCGAATCTTAGCGACTAAAATGGGGGTTGAGGCCGTAAAAGCACTTCTAGATGGCAAAAGTAACCTCATGATTGGTTCCGTAAATCAACAAATCGTGCATGTTCCCATTGAAAAAACCATTGAAAAAACGGACAAAATCAACCATCAAGACTTGGATTTAGTCGCTCAATTACGAACGAATAGCTAAAATGTTAAAATCCTAAAGATTGATTTACAACGATTTAAAAATTAATTCAAAAAAATCGTTTAAAAACGCTTGTGGATTAAAAAAGAGTACCTATCTTTGCACCCGCTTTGAACGATAAGCGAACAAAAAAATTGAAAATTTGGGTTTAACAGAAAGGAAAAAATAATTTAACATTTTTCTTGCAGATTAAAAAAAACCACTTATCTTTGCACCCCGC